>JACCDW010070831.1_pt1 | contig 16388 bp, 20 predicted proteins | sample 7449781 | NCBI WGS metagenome assembly JACCDW01 (sample SAMN15323449, study PRJNA562643) | freshwater metagenome | isolation source: river surface water | place: USA:Blue River Watershed | collected 2017-08-18
ACGTGTAAATTTTCGTATAATCGCCGTCAGCGACCTCGGCCAAGAAATGTTTTGGGTTGCTGTTATTCATGGAATGGTAAGTTCCATTGATACACTCAATACAATCTTCCATGTTGTTGAACTTGCCGACGATTTCAACATTGGGGTTGAACGTTTCGCGGCAATAGACTTCATAACGACAAGGGAGCATTTTGAACGAGTTATTCGGTATTCAAGACACACTATTTAATAACGTACCTCTGTGTAGCGCCGCGCCAGCGGTTCAATTTTTTTGGGGAGGGGGAAATTTTGAAAGGAAAAACGGTGGGAGATTTCTTATTGGATCAAAGCACTATAGGAAATGCGTCTTAGTCTTCTTTCCAGGCAGAACTCAATGTATCATTCGCATTTCGTCCAATGTAGTAGCCGGTGGGGGAGCCATCGGTCTTCAATGTAGACCGATTGGAAAGTATCCCATTACGAAAGTATGTTGGCCAGAGCCCATGTTGAGCGGATGCGCGGTAAAACCGTTCTTCTAGAACGATACCTGAAACATGTTTCTTGAGTCTGAGTCCTTCAATCTGTTTTGGATTTAGTTCCAATGTGAAATAACATAATGTCATTCCCCATGGGTCCGTATCTTTTGTAAGCACTATAGGAATGTCTTCTTGGGGTTGGGCGGGCATCTTCCCAACCGTTTTTCCATGTAGCTAACATGGGATGTTGAACTGGTAGAGTGTCAATTTTATCGGTTAGAGTAGAGTCTTGGGAAAAATTGAACCCGCGCCGGCCCAATGTTGCCAGGTACCTCAACTTAACTCCTATAGTGTTTCACTTACAAGCAGGTCCCAATTGAAAATGCTCGCCGCTCCGCCGAAACCCCCTCGCTATAACGTGGAAGCCTTCAAGGCCGCCAAGCCCTCGCCGGCGCACGTGTACCATGAAGAGCTCCACCTCAAACAGGACATTTGGGCCCTCCCTGAAGCGGCCCTGGTCTACCTTGATCGCCCTGGGCCGAAACACTATAGTGTCGTGGCCGATATATGTGAAGACTACAAGTACGGTCTCCTCCATTGTTATTGGACGTTGGACGGAAAGAAGGATGGACCGTACCACATCTACTGGCACACTGATGACCGTGGGCATATGTATTCCAAAATGAATGGATACATGTCGTGTTTCACGACGCAACACTATAGGGATGATGTCCTGGATGGACCGTTTCAGATGTGGGACCAATATAAAAAGGAAATTCGCTCGTGCTCTTACGATGGCGGCGTTCTTGACGGCGAGTGCGTCTTTGCGCTTGATAATAGCGGCATTAAAGGCCGATGTACGTACAAGGCCGGCCTAGTGGACGGTCCCATGGAATTGTCCTTTGGGAAAGAACCTTATGGCCTATTGCGCTATGCATGCGGCGTTCTTTGCGATGGCACATATACTTTCACGCGAAGCGGTGATAGTTGTGAACACAACTATTGTGTGTTCGGTGCCTGTGAGCACATTGATTGTGCGCGGGTGAACCCAGACTTCGTGTCATGCGAACATCGGCGCCATCATGCCAGCTGCTCCAAGGAATTCACTATAGTGAATAGCATTATGGAAGGGGAGTATGCACACATGTATCCGCCTGGGGTAGTACGCGAACGTATCAACTACAAAGCGGGTGTTATGGATGGGCCCTACGAGACGTACCATGCGAACGGAGCGCTAGAGTCGCGTGTGGACTGGGTGGACGGGCACAAGGCGGCAGGCTCGTGGACCGTGTTGGATGAGCGAGGCGGTGTCCTGAAGACGTACTCCACGGATGAGCGCGGGTTGTTAGACGGGCCGGCGGTACATTATAAGTATGATGAGCGTCAGCATACTTATAAAATGATTGCGCGAATCCACTATAAGGCGGGTGTTCTTCATGGTGACTACTATATGGAGATGGATTTCCATCGTAAGAGACACGGGCACTGGTATGACATTTCCTATAGTGAAACCATGACCTATGAAAACGGAGAGGCGGTGGGGATTTATACACATCAAGCGCCTGGTGGAAGCACTATAAAGGTGTATTTGCCGGCAGTCCCTGGGGGACTTCACACCGTGATTCAACATTGTCCTGAACGGTGGACTATCAGTAAAATCCAGTACACGGCCCGTGGATTCAAACGTTATGAGCCGCTCAGCAACTCAATCCCAACTCAACAACACTATCGTTTCACGGAAATCTACGACGGATTCTATTATGTGTGGGGCCGAGACGGAGAACTTCGTGAACGTTCCTTGTATAAAAAGGGAAACTGTTTGAAGACGGAGTCCTTTGAATGGCATGAACCTCCGCGGGACCCTTACGAAGAACGTCTGGACACCGACGATGATACTGTGTATGATGAAGACGACGAGGACGATGACTGGTATAATTAGAAGGGCGGGTGCCTGAGGAAAGCACAATAGGGGGTTGCGACCTACTTCATTTCCTTGTGATTAGGGACATAGTCTTCAATACTGTTGAGCGCGAGATACGGCTGGCGAAGAAGCGGGTCCAGGGCCGCGTATTCATGAATTGCCTCCATTTTTTCAAGGGTTTCCTTTTCGGTTGTACAGGTTATATCAATGTAGTTATGCTTATCCACATGGATACGGAGTTTATTCCCATCCACAACAATATATTGTAGTTGATAGAGGCTAATATAGAGTGTATCAAAGGGGTTTTTTGCGTAAGTCTGGCGGCGAATAATGCGGAGAAACATTTTGCGGCGGCAGGGGAGTAGGAAAATAATACCTATAGTGTAGAACTATAGGGATTATTTAGGTTGATTATGGGTCACTTTAGTATGTATGTGTTTTCTTGAGGGTGGGCAGCGGTGGGCCAGGTTCAAGGAGGGAGGCGATTGGTTTGGGGGGGAACTGGAAGACGAGGCCACGCTCGGTAATATTGCGCATGTAGTCTTGGTGGAAGCCGACGATTGCATTATAGAAGTTGACGGAGTGGAGGAAGGCAATGGGTCGGCGGGTTTTGATGAAGGCAATGGCCTCGTCTGGTTTACAGCGGGTCAGGAAGATGATGAACATGGCGACGATGGCGGCGGAGCGTTGCATGCCGGCGTGGCAGTGGACGAGGACATGGGCGCCGGCGTTGTATTCGGTGGCTAATCGGTAGACGGCTTCAAAGGACCAGAGTTGTGCGTTTCGGATTTCCTCGGCCTGGAGGTTGTCGTCTAAGGGAATGCGGTACATATTCATGGGTGGGTCCAGGACGAAAGGGATGTTTTTCGTACAGTTGAAGACGGCCTGGATGTGGTGGGCCTTGAGCCATTCGGCGCTGGACGCGGACTGGAAGTTACCGAGCCAGAGTCGCGGAATGATTTCGTGTGCCCAATCGGATGGATTAGATGCCATTTTCGTTATAGGGATGATAAATCTATGATAGAGGTTCAAATAAAACTTTAGATATTGAATGTTATGTTATGCGTTGGATAGCGTAGCCAAAGGCGCCTAAACCAGCATGAAAGAAGATATGTAGTTAGTATAACATCGGCTCCTTCTATAAATCATGAATGGACCACGTATAATGCAGAGACCAGTCGGCAAAGTACGCACAACGGTGCGCGCATATAGTGGTCCGCCGTCTGAGGGGGGTGAGGGGCGGTCATGTGTAGATGATAACTTTAGTGAAACCAGTTGGGAGAACTATAGGAATAATTTCTTTACGACAATGATACCGCGGGAGAAGGAGTATAGTACGTTCGGCCTACCGACCGTGGTGGAGTCGCCGCGGTTCGGACCTAAAATTATGGCGAACGAAACAAGAGGCCGTTCACGGAGTATGAATTCAGAAGAGCAGCCGGCCCCTGCGAAATCACGTCGGTCTTCTTCCTATAGTCAAGTCGTGATTGATGGGCCACAGAAAAAAGAGGAGAATGCGCCCCCAGAGATTGCGGTTCTGGTTATTCCAATATCAGCGCAAGAGCAAGAGGCGCGTTCACGTGCGCGGTCCCAATCGCATGTCAGTATACGAGATACTGTGGATATAATTCCTTCTGAAATGAGTATAGTAGATGAAAGTAGTGATGACGAGAAAGTGTCGTTCAGAGAAAAGAAATATGTGACTACTACAGCTTATACTATAGGGAAATTTGAATTGTTTGATGGAGAGGGGGGTGAGCTTGCGCCTGGAGAGCCTACAGCTTCGCCTAAGCCTAAGCCTAAGCCTGAGGAAAGTCTAGAAGTCTTGGGGAAGCGTTTGCTGGAAGAATCCCTGCGTAATGTACCTGTAGAACGGGTGGTTTTTCCTGAGGAGGGGGAGGTGGAGCCGAAGAAACAGGTGAAGGAAGAAGCAAAAGAACCGGTGAAGGAAGAAAAACCAGTTAGCAAGTATGTGCCACGATCAATTGCGCACCCAGTGCCAGCAGCAAAGTCAGCAACACAACAAAACGATGGAAAAGCGGAAATAACAGACCCACCGCATGTACATCGGATTGGAAGTATTCCCCCAATTACCAGTATTCACTATAGTGATAGTCCTGTCGTGAATCCTGTGGAAAATTCATTTGGTGAAACGAGAATCATGGAATTTGATTTTGTTGTGAATGATACGGTTCAGTATATTGAAGGAAAAATGTTCTATTTCCCGCGCCAGGTTGTGAAACTCCAGTGCGCACCTTATGTCCATGTTCACGATACTGATTTTATGAAAGAGGGTTAGGGTGAGTCTTATTATATTCATTGTTCAACGCCATGAATATAATATATTTTATCAAGGATATCCCCATTCGTACTAAATTCAATTGTGAGCCCATGTAGCTGTCCGTGTTTATAGCGTTCCACGCAGACAAGTTGTCCGTTTCTGGAGTACATGTAATGTAGACCATGGCGTTTTCCATTGCGAAAGGGTTCTTTTACCGCCAGAATTCCATTCGGATGCCATTCACTATAGATGAAACTCGCTGGAATGTTGATTGGGCTAGTGTACCCAGAGAGAGTACCATTTTTGGTATAGTAATCGCGGTACATCTGGTCCGGATTCTCAGGCGTCAAGTCAATTTCAATATCTTTGGCTTGAACTTTCGCCTTAGTTTGGGCCTGAGGGGTCGCCATGTTGAAAGAGAAAGGGAAACACTATAGGAATTGTTGCTTTGAATGGGTGTACTTGATTCTGAACGGCGGGCCGCGGCTTCAATTTTATACAAACAAAAATAATTATAATAAATATAGTTCTTATATATTACCATGTATTATTTATTAATGCCAATAACCTTGAATACCATCTTTATCCCATTCAATTATTGGCATACAGAGACGCCATTGTTTATAGTGAGCAAAATATTTTAATTGTCCATTTCTATAGTGCGTACTTTTAAATGCATTTTTTGTTTTATGATAACTAACTTCTACAGTATCCATAATTCCGTTATTGTGCCATTTATATACCCCCTTAAACTTTTTTCCGAATATGGGATATTGTACGTATTGCGTAATACAGTTCGTGTGTAGAAGATATCTCTTTCTTCTCTTATCAATATCTATCTCAATATCCTTATTCATTTCCAAAAAGAGAGTGTACTACAGATATTGATAATTGTTGTGAACTAAGGGGAGAGATGTATAATTTCAATTTTAATGGCGTAGTACTGTGCGTCAGCTTTTTCTTTCCTATAGTCAAGGATGTATGGGTCCAGTTATGCTTATTTACGAAACGCGCCCCCAAGCACAACAGGAGGCGCTAACGCTGGTTCAGATGACCCCATAAACTACATGGATGACGACGCGGACCAGGACATTTTTGACCTCGCCGCGACTGTCCGCACCCGCGCCGGCTACCCAGCCGCCGACGTTGTCCGTCAGCTCACCGTCGCCCTTCAACAGGCAGGTGCCGAGTCCACTGCTAAATCACTTCACTATAGTGCTGACTTGATAACCAGCGGCTGTTATGACCATTGGATGAAGCTCCTCTGGGACTACGTGATTGATCACGTGGGAATCGCCTCGCCGCGCATCTTCTTCTTCCTGCGCCGGCAATTCGGCGCCCTGGATGCGGCGAAAGCACGAGCCGGTGAGGCGGAGACCTTTTATCGCGAGCCACAGTACCAGCGTATGATGGCGGAATGTGTACTCGTGTCGCGGCTCTGTAATCGCAAACCGGCCCTGAAATGGCCGCGTGTCCCCCCAGAAACACATACGGATGCGTGGGTCTCATCCATCTTTGACAAAGTACCCGATTCGCCCCTCGTGCGCCGTGTATGGGCACAGGGCCTTGATGCGCGAATCGCCTTGCGCGCCGGCAATGAATTCGTGGCGGCGGTCAATGCCGGTTCCACAGAAAAGGCTCTCTTCTTCGTCAAATGGCTACTGGAAGAGGAAGCGCATGTACGGAAGTCCATGAAGTCGTTTCTGTGTGCGCAGGGCCGTGGGCCGTCCACTCTCAAAGAGCGTCAGCGGAAGTCGGTCGGCATGTACATACTTGCCATAGCGGCGGAAATCTATAGGGATATTGCCGCGCGTGGGAAGATTAAGATGGGAGAGGAGTTCCAGGCACTCATGCAGCTGTACGCGAATCCTGATAAGCGTCTCTCGGCCAAACGTCGTAATGACATCCTCATCCTTATAGTGCAAATCTTGTGCGAAGTTCCACGTATGGCAGTCCCTTCGGCGCCTGTGCTGGTTGCCGACCAGGCTGGGCTGTTGCGAGCGCTCAATCATAGTGAAACCTTCTTCCGTGAAGTGCTTGTATATGACGCACCGTCGGCGGCCATTCAGAAGGAGCTGAAGAAAAAGAAGGTAGTAAAGGGCGAGAAGGTGCTGTCGGCAAAGGAAAAGAAGGAGCTGAAGATGAAGGAACAAATGGAGGCGATGGACTCCATGGTTTCGCAGTTGTATGGATTAGGGCCGTAGGCCCGCTAGGCCCCTAAAAGGGGCCGCCTAGGCCCGTAAGGATTAGGTTCGTAGAATCGCAGCCCAGGGCCTTAACTATAGTGTATATCCTAAGGGTATGCACTATAGGAATGTGGATTTATTGGACTCTTGGAAAAAATTGAACCGGACGACGCCGCCATTTTTAGATACGTAATTAAAAGAGAGAGACGTGTAGTATTAAGAAAACTACAAAAATGGAGTTTATCATTATCTTCGAACATAACCACAAGGAAGACGAACACCTTATTCATTATTGTCAATGGACGGGCAATGAAGCCGAACTGGAGAAACTTTTCTCGGCACTGGTGAATGCTGAATATGATGACCTTGCTGGGGGAGATTATAGTAGTTTCTGGTACTCGGATGTAAAAATTCCGGAATCGGCGGTTGACATTCATATGAAAATTGAATATCCATTTTATAAACATACTGGAAAGTTTGTATGTCCTGAGTTTCGTAAAGACCCCTATAAAGCTGCAAAGGACCTTGACGACCGGTTTTATGCTGGAAGAATTGAAGATTACTTTAAGAAGCAATAATGGAGAATGACAAGGGTAATGCAAGAGGGAAGGAGGACTATAGGTATAGTTCCTTTTTAACTCTATTCCATAAGCGACCCGTGGCCGGATGCGATATATACTGCGTTCTTGTAGCCGAGTTCATGGAGCTTGTCCGTTGCGGCACGGGCGCGTGGTCCGTTATTACAGTAGACAAGGATGCGGGTGGACTTGTTTGGGAAGAGCTCAGGCATTTTCTTGGCAATGTCGGCGCTCGGCATGTGTAAGGAGCCAGAGTAATAGCCGAGGGTCTCGCGTTCCAGAGCCGTGCGGACATCCAGGACAATGTCAAACTGTTTTTCACGCAGGAGCTTTCGCGCGGTGGCCGCAGAAATCCGGTATTGTGAACCCATGACATAGTTGTAGAGCTGGTAGAAGAGAACCACGATTATGATAACAAGAGCTATAATGAGGGGAGTCTTCATTTCTATTTTGGGGATGTAAAATCAACATGGGTATGTATCAGTTGGGAGGGGCACTATAGGGAGTTTTGGATTTGTTTGGAATTGTTGTCTGATGTTGGTTGTAAATAATAACATGGGTATATAAAATTGACATCCGACGTTTGGAACATGGGATGTTAAACATCTGAACCGACCAAGACCAGACCAACATGACTTATCCACCCTTCTTTTACGCCGCCGCTATTGGCCTGACATACATTGCCTCCAGGCATGTCTTTGGACCCCATGTACCCCAACTCCATCACATACATGACATCCTCTTCTCCATTTGCATTTCCTATAGTGCTATTCTGGACCTAGAGTCCTATGTTGGCTCAGGAATGAGTTTGGAAACATACCGTACCGAGACCCGTGTCTATATCCAACCCTTCACCGCGATGACACCTTATGTCTTCACCATCTATGCCCTCTATAAACTGATTTGGGAGCGGGCGTTGGTCCATCCGTACGACCGACTGAAATACATTATAGGATTGACTTCTGTGGCAGGTTTCAAGATGAGCGGGTACGACGATGCGGCCCTGGCCTTCCTGTTGTACAATGCCTATGGACATATCCATGTTCTTGACATTGTGAATCGTTATAACCAGGCCGCGGGTCTGATTGAATCATATACATATTTGCGATTCCGCGCACTGATGTATATGTGGTTTCTGCTCCCAGTTATTTGGGGGCACACCATTGTGGCGGTGGTGTTGTACAATAGCCAGGGGGCGGTATGTGCACTCTATGCCGGCTATGCCCTTTATATCATGTTTGAGACATACATTGCCGTGCTTGACTACGGTTATAACCGCGCGCTGCTACGGATTGATGACCGACGCGCGGACATTGACGACCGCCAGCACAACATAAACATGGAAATTATCCTATAGTGTTTTGCTATAGGGAATGGGTTCTAGTAATCTAGGCGGCTCAAGAGCCTAACCAGCTAGCCCAGCCGCCCCAGCAATCAGCAGGGACCCAAGCGCCGCGAGTCCATTAATTTTTTCGGGTGTGAAGAGGAGCTGGAATACGTACGCCGCCACGACACCAATCACGGACAAGATACTGAATACTGCAGTGCTGAGTTTGGGAATCGCGTAGAAACGGAGGGCATAGCCGACGAAGCCAATACAAGCATTGAAGAGGATGAGAGGGAGCCAGCCGTCGGTCAGCGAAACTTCATTATAGGAATTATTCCAGAGACCATAGCCGGCGATTACGGCGGCGGCAAGTGGATAGAGTTGAAGCATGGAAAGGAAGGGGCTAGGGGAGGCGGGGGTTTTTACAATGAGGAAGATGAGAGTCTCGGTGATGGCGGAGCCAAGAGCAAGAGCGACTCCCAGGGCGGTGTTCTTTGTGGGCTGCTCAGGTTTAGAATCTGATACATCCTCAAATGTTTCAATCGCCGAGTTTGTGGCGACCATGTATGTACCGACCAAAGCGGCGGCTAAGAGGATAACAGAACGGAGGCTGACGCTTTCGCCCAGGAAGAGCCAGCCGGCGAGCATGTTCCAGAAAGGGTATGTATAGAAGAGTGCAAGGGCGTTGCCAGCGGGCAGAAGTTTATAAGACGCATAGCTGACCCCAATGTGGATCAAGTTGATTACACTATAGAGAATGGTTTCATGAATGGAGGTGAATGCACGGCCGACGTCGGCAGTGGAGGCGAAGATGTAGGCAAGGACGGCGTAGGTAAATGTACGGCCTGTGACTTGGGTCGTAAGGTTGGTGGGGATGTTTTTGAGGAGAATGGGATATAGGGCGAGGGCCGTTTCCGCGATTACGGTGATTGCCGCGGGACTTGCTGGTCCGTTCATTTAATAGAGGCCTGGAGAAAAAATGGGGTTTTCACTATAGGATATGGACTCTTTTGGCGGGTCATGTATTAATGGGCTAAGTGGATTCTTTGGTAAGTCAGGGGGCCGGCCTATGATGGCCTATTATGAGGCGGCGGAAACATACACGGCGGTGTCGCTCCATTTTGTGGATGTTGTAGAGCGGACGGTGCTCGCGGGTGCACAGTTGGAGAAGCTGACTCCCGTGGTGGGGGGATTTGGGGGAAAACGGGCGGTGGGCGATGTATGTGCGGGCCATTCGGCGTATAGGATTTTCTTTGAGCAGTTCTTTGGGATATATGCGGATGCGGACTTTGTGGAGGGGCTCGTGGAGGAGCTACGGCTGATTCCAGAGTTTCAGAAGATGTTCAAGGACCGTGCCTTTTATGTGTTGCGCTATAGGGATTTGTTGCGGATTGTGGATTATGTGCGGCGGATGAGGGAATACGTGCCTCTGTATGAGAAGATGTTGCCGCGGTCCATGGCGGAAGTGATTCGGCTGCGGACTCTGACAATGGACCCGCGGATTCAGTTATGTGATGGCGTGTCGGCCGAAGACCTGGCGCGGTCATCCGTGGGCGTGCTGGCGCATATTTCCGTGGATGAGCCGCGGGGGATTGAGCTACCTTTAAGTAGTCGGCGAGAACGACGGTTGTTGCCAGTGGATCCTTTCTTGTTAGATGACTTGGGGGAGATTCGGTCGTGGATGAATCATAAGCGTTTTGTCTTCTTTCGTGCGCTGACGCGAGTGAGTCGTAAGGTCGTGCGGCGCATTCAAACAGGGAAACTGCGGGCGGTGTATGCGCTGACACGGCGCAAAGCCTTGCCCTCGGTGGAAGAGCAGAAGAGCCTTGCCTTGGTGGAACACTATAGGGAACTGGCAGATGAGCATCGTAGCACGGGTCTCGCCGGCGTGCTGAATTTCCCCAGTCGGAAAAAATTGAACCGCGTGGTGCCGTGGGGGGACGGTACCGAACATCAACGACCCCCTGCGCCGACTCTTGAAATTATTTCCGAAAATGGAAGGGAAGATGGAACTGAAGATGGATACCAAGATGAACATCGTGAAGGAGATTCTGGCCCGTGCGGCGGAGGAGATTCAGGCGGAACTGGGCCTGGAGAAGGACATCCAGACCGATATCATGATTGCATCGGTGAAGGAGGCCCACGCGTTAGAGAAGGAAGTGTGGGCAGCGGAAAAGGAGAAACTCAATGAGAAGATCGCCAGCCTTGAACTGGAATGGAATCTGAGCTTTGCCAGATACGACACCCTCTTGAAAGAACATTTGAAACTGGAGGAGATGTACAACCAAACGGTGGCTGCCGCTGCCCAGACGGAACAGACTTATAAGGATACGCTGTCCTTCTTCCAACACTCCCTTGCGAAGGCGAATAATATCAATGTCCAGGCATGCAGCCAGATGAGTGCCTATAAACAAAAGGCCGAGTTGTTGGAGGCGAAGATTGCGCAGGCGGTTGCGCTGAGCCAGGCCCAGCAGCAGAACATGTCTCGTGTCCCACTTCCTCCTCAGACGCAGGCGATTGCCCAAGCTCAAGCTCAGGCGGAGTTGATGAAACGTGTAGGAGCGATGCTCCAGGCGTACGGACAAGGTACAGGCGGTGTCTCTGAACAAGGCGTACCTAATCAGAAGCCGTCCTTGAACCCCACGGCCCCTGAGTATCAACCTAAATAAGAATCAATTCCTATAGTGAAGTTCTATGGAAAGCACTATAGAGAATGGTTTATTGGGGATGAGATTAAGCGACGGCCTAGGCAATCGCCTCTTTCAACTTGCCGCCCTTCTTGGGTACGCGGAGCGCTGGGGGTTGAGGCCGACGCTTTTTCCGTCGCAGATCCATCCATGTATACATGCCGACTCCATGAAAGCACATCGCCTTTTTCCAGAATTGAGTTTGACATGGGATGTGTCTGGTTGGACATCGGTCAGCGAGTCAGCGGAAGATTATGCGTCTTATAAACCTTTTTCCAAACCAACATCGGATGTACGACCAATTCTTTTAAAGGGATTTTTTCAAACCGAGCGTTATTTCCCATCTCAGGGTATCAAACTCTCTTTTGAATCTGTTCTAGGGGAACATCGGATGTCAGACTTGAGGCAGCACTATAGGGAATATCTTCAAGGGGGTGATGAGTCATGTTGGTGGATTCACCTACGACTCGGTGATTACATGGCCCTATCTCATTACGACATTGATTTGCCGGCCTATTTAAGGGCCGTTCTGCCTCACATCCCAGACGGCACACGAGTCATTCTCTATAGTGATTCCCCTGGGGCGGCTGTACAACTTATTCAAAGGGTTGCTCCTGACATGTTCATTGTTCTTGCGCCTGGCGATTTGACACCGATTGAAACACTCTATTGTATGAGTTTGGGCTCAGGCGGATGTGTATGTACAAATAGCACATTCAGTTGGTGGGGCGCGTACTGCTCTGAGGCGCGGACTCTGGGGGCACCCATTTATTTCCCAGGTCGGTGGAACAAGCTGCCCTATGCAACTGCCGATGTGTATCCATCTTGGGCTATAAAGGTAGATTATTAGGCCCTGAGGGCTATAAAGGTGGATTATTAAGGGATTTCAGTGGCCGACGAAAACCAAGCCATTCATGTGGCGGTATAAACACCCCGCGTTAAAATTGATTATACGGCCGACCGGCGGATTCAGTAGCTATTTCAGAGAGTCTCTCTTTCAGAAGAAGAACAAAATGCGTGGTACACGGGTTTATGGGTCTATTATCTTCTCGTCGCATGGGCGACTCCTTATTGTGCAAGGGCGGGAAACGGGCAAATGGTCTTTTCCGAAGGGACATAAGAGTACGGCACATGAGCAGCCACTAGATTGTGCGCAGCGTGAGACATGGGAAGAGACGGGCATTTCCTTGGGGAAGAATTATTTGGAGGTGCTCCAGTTGGCGGCGGGCAAGTATTTCATCTATAAGTTGGAAGACGAGCCGATGTTGAAGACACATGATGAGGCGGAAATCATGGACATGCGTTGGGTGGATCTGGATAATTTGGATGGGTTCAATAACAATTGCGATATTCGGTCCTATATTATGCGCGGGCATCTGACACGTCATAAGGAGGAACTGTGTCGGCAGTCCTTGATGCGGCGCAAGGATGCGTCGTTTGAAAAGCAACTGATTAAGACTGAGCCGAAGGAAGACACTATAGTGGATGACCCTGTTCGCAACTTAATGGATTCATTTAGTACTATGAATCTTGTTGTGATTCAGTAGGTTTTAATTTGAAGTTGAAGATTAGGGCTACGGAAAAATTGAAACTTTTTGGTTGGGGTATGTGGAAGTAACTTACTCTAGTAAAATGAAGCATCAGACGATTGACTTTGGGCGTCTTGACATTTCATCCCATGTTGGAAGCTACGGGATGAAATGTACATGGTATAATGTAAAACTGATGATTTGCGAAGGGACTGGCCATATGTATACACTACAGGGACAGGTGTATGACGCGGTTGGGTCTACGTTGGCCTCTGCGGCGCATAAAAAACTCTGGATGGCGTTTCGGCCTGCTGAGTATCCTGACCATCCGTATTATGTGATTATGCATCGTTCTGTGGATGGCTGGGAACATGATGAGCCGTGGGTTGAGCAGTAGCGTAGACAGTAGCTGGGATAAAGGATCCTATTCAGAAGGGGGAGGTGGTGGGGGAGCAACAATCTTCCGCTTTTTCTTTGTACCCGTGACAACTGGCGTTGGCTCAGAGGGGGGAGGAGGCGGAGGAGCATCCCGCTTTCCCTTTTTCTTTACAGGCGCAGGGTTAGGTACCGTAGAATTAGGTGCTTTAGGACCGCAGCTAATTGATAGAGAGGCCATTGCATTCCCTATAGTTTTTTCTATGGCTTTTTCCAAGGCCGCTTCTTTTTCCATTTCCAGGGCAATCGCGAGACATTCCTGATAGTCGGCGTCAGGGGCATACACTATAGGGGTTGCTTTTGCAACTGCGGCTTGGAATTCGCGCTGGGCACGTAGGCTGGCGGGTGTTTCGTTGGAAGAGACCGTAAGGGGCGGGCCAAAGCTGGGGTCTTTGAAGGGGATTTCGATGACCCAGAGGGGCTGATGGTCTTTGTCTTGATCCAAGGAACCCATGTTTGCTTGTATTGGGGGTAAAAAACTCGGTGGCGCAGCGCGCCGAGTTCAATTTTTTGCCCTAGTCCCTGTTTACTCCGCCTCGTGCTTCTTGTTCTTGTAGAACTCCACGACGCGGTCCAAGATGGCGATATTTGCGCGCCAGACGCCGGTCAGGCCCTGTTCTTTAAGTTCCTCTTGGGCCTTTGCGCAATTGTAGTTTACACATTCCAAGAGACTATCATCATTGATTTGTAGTCTGTTGTCGGCATCAAAGCGAATATCCACGTGGACTTCGCGGTCTTGGATGCCCATTTTCGGCGCAATGTCAATACGAACTTTCTTCATTTTGGGGAAATCTGCGAGGACAAGGAGTACCAGGAAGAGCAGGACACAAAGAGTATAGCGCGACGGCATGTTCTCATGAAGTGGGGGTGTTTATGTAAACCATGGAATAGGCCGTTCAATTTTTTGTTGGGGTCAGCGTAACGAAAAAACTGACTAATGCCAGACGCCAGTATTCCTATAGTGTAAGTTGTGGAGTAGCACTATAGGTGTTTTTTCTAGTTTACCATGTTTACCATTCTCACATGGTAGGATCCGGTACGCTAGTATCAAACGTCTTCTTCTTCTCGTTATACACACCCATATACTTGCCCTTGGCATCCCAGATGAATGCGTATCCGTTGGCGTCAATTCGTTCATAGGACTTGCCGTCAATGATGTAGTCATAGGGTTCCAAGTCAAGAATGGTTTCCTGGGGTTCTTCCTTTGACTTGGTATCAGTCTTAGCGCCAGACTTGTCATTGGTACCAGTCTTAGAGCCAGACTTAGACTGTTCCTTGGCCTTTGCCTTGGGTTCTTCTTTAGCCTTCGCCTTAGGTTCTTCCTTCTGTTTCGGCTTGGGCTCCGACTTCATCTTAGGAGGGGCTTCCATTTCCTCTTCATCCTCAGAATCCTCTTCCTCATCCTCAGATTTCTCCTCCTTCTTGGTCTGAATCTTCTTGCTCTTCCCTCCCTTCTTCTCCTTTTTCTCTTTCTCCTCTTTACTCACGTAAGGCGGAGGGTTGTGGGTCTTGTAGTAGTCCTCCACGGCCTTCAAGATTTCGGCATCCGTTGGGAGCACGGACGCCTCCTTTTTGACGACGAGCAACCCCGCCGCTTTCATGATGCTGGCCACCGCCTTTGCGTGGTTGTAGGTGAGCATACCCTTGCTCCCCTCGGCGGAGAGGGTCTGTACACGGGCGACCTGGGCGTTCCAGGCCAGAAGCTGTGGCCCCGCCGTCTTCTTCGGCGCATCAGGGTCCCGTTCCTTCTTCGGCTTACCCCGTGTGGCCTTCTCCACGGCGCGAATCCGTTTGGTCAAGGCATCGTCAAACTTATAGAGAGTGGTAATGTCGCCAATGGATTGAATGAGAGTCGTGAAGGTATCCATGACCTCCGTTTCCACGGGGGAAGCTTGTACTTTGGCCTTAGGAGCGGTGGACATTTTCGTTGGATCCTTGGATTCGTTATTAGAATGTATATTAACTAATACCTGTAGTGTAGCACTGTAGGGATTAGTCTGGGTCAATTTTTTGGTGTGCTTCGTTTGTGTGCCGATTTTCTGGGGGTTGTGTAGAATGGATATGGATGAATATACGATTTGTCAAAATTTAGAATATTTATATAATAATGCTAAAACACAACATCTTGTAATAAATCTTTTAGCATATTATGGATATCCACGTCCTATAACACCAGGAGGTGCTCAGCAAACTCCATTAGAGTTTGCAAAAGATATTTGTAAACATATTAACCAAAAGAAACTAGAACAACTTCTTGCACAATTCAGTACCTCTTCTGCATCTATGTCTGGAAAATTATCCAGTACTAGTGCCGCTGCAACTGCAACTGGCGCTGTAGAGAATGTAAATATGGTCGCTGCATCAACAACAATGATGGGAGTTCCACATACAAGCAAAAGAATACTTAAAGAAGAAGTTAAAGATTTAAATACATATTTAAATTATCTTAAAATTTTGCCAAGAGGTTGTAATTCAGCTCTTGCAACTCCTGAAAGTATAAAAAATAGAAATATGGATTTTATGATTCGTTTACTTGCTGCGGATGCATATAAAGATTTGGAAATTAATGGAGATGACCGTGCAATTAAATTAAAAAATATTTTCTATCAGATTATATTAAATCATTTTGACTTATTTTTATTATATGATAATATAACTAATAAAAATCCGTGGGCAAAAAGCTTAAATGTTTTTTATAAAACACATGACACGGTAGAAGGTTCTAGATTAACATATCCTGAGTATCGTTCATGGTATGAAAATTATACAGAAAATTTACAAGATAAAGAATATGTTATCCGTAATTTAAATCAACAAATTTTAACTGAATATACAAGCGGTATATATTTTCCAGAAACGATAGAACCAACACATAAAATAATAAAAATACCAATTTCACCAATAGATGAATCAAACAAATTTAAAATAGTAAGAAAGGCATTTGTTGTATATGATAATGGAAATACACCTGATGAACTATTATGCTCTG
>JACCDW011579174.1_pt1 | contig 16388 bp, 13 predicted proteins | sample 7449781 | NCBI WGS metagenome assembly JACCDW01 (sample SAMN15323449, study PRJNA562643) | freshwater metagenome | isolation source: river surface water | place: USA:Blue River Watershed | collected 2017-08-18
CCGACCAGCGCGAATTTCTCGCCGGCCGCGATCTCGAGACTCAGCTTGTCAACCACGGTGGCATCACCAAAGCGTACCGACAGGTCGCGTACGGACAACAGCGTCATGCCTTCCTCCGTACGTCCAGCGAGTTACGCAGTGCATCGCCGATATTGGTCAGCAGTAGCAGCGTGATCGTCAGCACCAGAAATGTTGTCAGCGCAATCCACCACGCATCCAGGTTGTTCTTGCCCTGCGCCAGTAGTTCGCCGAGACTCGGCGTCGATGGCGGCACACCAAGGCCGAGGAAATCAAGGCTGGTCAGCGCCAGAATCGCGGCACTCATCCGGAACGGCAGGAAGGTCACCACCGGCGTCAGGCTGTTCGGCAGCACATGGCGCCAGATGATTTGCCAGTTCGACAGTCCCAGCGCTAGCGCTGCCTGCACATAGTCCAGATGGCGGTTGCGCAGGAAATCGGCGCGCACATAATCCGACAGCCCCATCCAGCCGAACAGCGACAGCAGCACCAGCAGCAGACCGATGCTCGGCTCGAAAATGGACGCGAAAATAATCAGCAGATACAGCTCCGGCATCGAGCCCCAGATCTCCATGAAGCGCTGGAACAGCAGATCAGTACGGCCCGCGAAGTAACCCTGAATCGCGCCGGTGATCACCCCCAGTATCGTGCCGGTGATGGTCAGCGCCAGCCCGAAGAGAATCGACACGCGGAATCCGTATAACAAACGAGCGAACACATCGCGGCCACGATCATCGGTGCCCAGCCAGTTGTCGGCCGATGGTGGCGCGGGATTCGGTGACTTCGCGAAATAGTTCAGCGTGTCGTAGCGATAGTGGTTCAGCGGATAAATCGCCCAGTTGCCCTCTTTCGCGAACTGCTGTCGGATGAAAGGATCCAGATAATCGGCCGGTGAATCGAAATCGCCGCCGAAGGACTTCTCCGAATAATCACGCACAATAGGGAACATCCACTGTCCGTCATAGCGCGCGACCAGAGGCCGGTCGTTCGACACGAGCTCGGCCAGCAAGCTGATCGCGAACAGCACGACAAAGATCATCAGGCTCAGATAGCCGCGACGGTCACTGCGGAAGCGCCGCCAGACGCGCTGTCCCGGCGAGACCGACGGTGCGAGATTGAACAGGCTCTCGGTCCTCATCGCGACAGACTCTCGAATTGCACGCGCGGATCAGCCCACACATAACAAAGGTCGCCAAGCAGCTTGACCACCAGACCAATCAGCGTGAACAGATAAAGTGTACCGAGCACCACCGGATAATCGCGTCGTACGACCGACTCGTAGGACAACAGACCGAGGCCGTCCAGCGAAAACAGCGTCTCGATCAGCAGACTGCCTGCGAAAAATGCGCCGATGAACGCCGCCGGGAAACCGGTCACCAGCGGAATCAGCGCGTTGCGAAACACATGCTTGTACAGTACTGCTCGCTCGGACAGTCCTTTCGCACGCGCAGTCATCACATACTGCTTGCGTATCTCTTCAAGAAACGTATTCTTGGTCAGCATCGTCATCACCGCAAACGCACCGGCAACCGATGCCGTGACCGGCAGCGTGATATGCCACAGATAATCCTTGAGCTTACCGAACGTGGACAAGGTGTCCCAGTCGTCCGAGGTCAGTCCGCGCAGCGGAAACCACTGCACGAAACCAGAGCCCGCAAACAGCACCAGTAAGGCCACGCCCAATACAAAGCCTGGAATCGAGTAACCGACCAGCACCAGCATGCTGGTCAGATGATCGAAGCGCGATCCTTCGCGCACGGCTTTCGCGATACCGAGTGGCACCGACACCAGATAAGTCAGGAAGAAAGTCCATAAGCCGATGGAAATCGATACCGGCAATTTGGATTTCACCAGCGTCCACACATCCTGATGATGATAGAAGCTCTGTCCGAGATCGAATTTCGCGAAACCTTTCAGCATCTGCCAGAAACGCTCGGCCGGTGGCTTGTCAAAGCCATACAGCGCCTTGATCTCGGCAACACGCTCCGCATCAACCCCCTGACGGCCGCGATACTCGGAGCGACCGCCACCCGAGGATTCACCGACACCGACCTGCCCTTTCTTCAGCTCGATCAGCGCCTGCTCGACCGGTCCGCCGGGTACGAACTGGATCACTGCGAAGGTGATGGCGATCACGCCCAGCAAGGTGGGAATCATCAGCAAGCTGCGTTTCAGTAGATAAGACCAGAGGTTCATAGCATTCAGTCGTCAATCCTGCTTGCGTGGCTTCACCTGCCACCACTTCGCGATGACATGCGGATCCGCCTGATAATACTTCGGCATGGTCGCCGGCATGCCGAAGCGATTGCGGTAGGCGACGCGGTGCGTGGCTGAGTACCAGTGCGGCACGACGATGTGTTTATGCAGCAGTACGCGGTCCAGCGCGCGCGCGGTAGCGACCAGCTCTGCACGGGTGTTCGCGCGGACCAGCGCTGCGACCAGCTTGTCGACCGCCGGATCTTTCAGTCCCCAGTAGTTGCCGGAGCCACGCTCATCCGCCGCTCGTGAACCCAGCATATCGAACATTTCATTGCCGGGACTAGTCACATCCTGAAAGCGCTGACTGGTCATGTCGAAGTCGAATTCTTCCATCCGCTTCTGCACTAGCGCGAAATCGGCGGTACGCTGGCGGACCTCGATACCGAGTTTTTCCAGATTGCGCACATAGACCGCGATGATGCGCGACAGCGCCGACTGGTCATCCAGAATCTCGAACACGAAAGGATTACCTTTGGCGTCGCGCAATGCGCCATCGCGATAGGTCCACCCGGCCTGCTTCAGCAGCTCGCGCGCTTTCAGCAGATTCGCGCGCAGCGACGATGGCGGCTCCGTCGAGGGTGGCAGCGGCGCGGGACCGAAGACGGCCGGGTCGAGTTGGTCGCGCATTGGTTCCAGCAGCGCCAGCTCGGCCGCAGTGGGCAGACCATGCGCGCCGAGTTCCGAGTTGCTGAAGAAAGAATCGATGCGGCGGTACTGTCCGTAGAACAGCTGCCGGTTCATCCATTCAAAATCCAGTGCCAGTCCCAGCGCCTGCCTCACGCGCTTGTCCTGAAACTGGGGCCGGCGCAGATTCATCACGAAGGCCTGCATGCCGGCACCGTTTTGATGATGCAGGGTCTTCTTGATCAGCTCGCCATGATCGAATTTAGGCCCCTTGTACATGCGCGCCCAGTTTTTCGCGCGGTACTCGACGACGACATCGAACTCACCAGCCATGAAGGCCTCAAGACGAGCGACATCATCCTTGTAGAAACGGTAGACGATACGATCGAAATTGAAGCTGCCTCTGCGCGCCGCCAGATCAGCACCCCAGTATGCAGGATTGCGACGGAAAGCAATCGAACGCCCGACGTCATAACGTTCAATCAGGTAAGGACCACTCGTGATCGGCGGCACCAGCTGTATCTGGTCGAATGGCGTGCCGGCGGCCCATTTGCGCGAGAACACCGGCATGCTGCCCACGATCAGCGGCAACTCACGGTTCGCAGACTTGAAGTCGAATCGTATCGTCCGCTCGTCCAGCACCACCGCCTGTTTCACGTCGGAGTACACCATCTTGTACGGCGGTGCGCCCTTTGCGACCAAGGTGTCGAAAGAATATTTCACATCCGACGCAGTCACCGGGTCGCCGTTGCTGAAGCGCGCATTCGCATTGAGACGGAAAGTCATCGCCATCCGGTCCGGCGCGAGCTGCATGTCCTCAGCCAGCAAGCCATACATCGTCGCAATCTCGTCTTCGGAGCCGATTGCGAGCGACTCGAACATCAGCGTCGAGACGCCGGCAGCAGCGACGCCCTTCATCGAGAACGGATTGAACTTGTCGAAACTGGTTGCCGCGCCCGGATTTGCGAGATAAATGTCGCCACCTTTGATTGCATTCGGATCGTGATAATCGAAGTGCGTGAATTGCGGCGGATACTTCGGCGTGTCGTACATCGAGAACGCATGCGCGGCCCAGACTGACGGCGCAAAAGCGGTCAGGGCGACAAGCAAGCTGGCGACAGATTTCTTCATGAACCCGGTTCGGGAGAGGCAAAAACGCGTCAAGCATAGCGGGTTTCAGACGCGACCGGGCGTCGCGATGCGCGCGCTGCCGTGCAGCTGCCCTCCTGCTCCGGCAGCACGCCGGATTTGCCGACTGAGCGCCGGACGGCCTACAATGGCGCGTTTCGCCGGCCCGACCCGGCGCTCCAGAACTCAAAGGGAGTCCTCGAATGGCATTCTTGCAAGGCAAAAAAATTCTGATCACCGGCGTGCTGTCCAACCGCTCGATTGCCTATGGCATCGCACAGGCCTGCCATCGTGAAGGCGCCGAGCTCGCCTTCACCTACGTAGGCGAGCGTTTCAAAGACCGCATTACCGAATTTGCGAAGAACTTTGACAGCACGCTGATTTTTGACTGCGATGTGTCCAGCGATGAGCAGATCGATGCCTTGTTCAAAGACCTTGGTCAGCACTGGAGCCAGCTGGATGGTTTCGTGCACGCGATCGGCTTCGCGCCGCGCGAGGCGATCGCCGGCGATTTCCTCGACGGCATGACGCGCGAGAACTTCCGCATCGCCCATGACATTTCTGCGTACAGCTTCGCTGCGATGGCCAAGGCGGCGCTGCCGCTGCTGTCCCCGAATTCAGCACTGCTGACGCTGTCCTATCTCGGCGCAGTGCGTGCTCTGCCGAACTACAACACCATGGGTCTGGCGAAAGCCTCGCTCGAGGCCAGCGTGCGCTATCTCGCCGAATCCCTGGGCAAGCGTGGCACGCGGGTCAATGGCATCTCGGCCGGACCGATCAAGACGCTGGCCGCGTCCGGTATCAAGGATTTCGGCAAGATTCTGAACTTCGTGAAGACGAATGCGCCGTTGCGCCGCAACGTGACGATCGAGGACGTCGGCAATGCGTCCGCCTTCCTGCTGTCCGATCTGGCCGGCGGCATCACCGGCGAGATCACCTATGTCGATGGCGGCTTTTCGCAGGTGGTTGCCGGCATGGGCGACGACGCGGAATAGCAGGTCAGGCTCCGGTTCCGGCCGGAGCCACCCCAAAGTACGGAATTGCTGTACAATTCGCACCGCGCTGCAACAAAGAGCGCCACGTCGCACCGCAGTCCCTGATTAGCAGCATTACCTGAAGCCCTCCCGCCTCCAGGTGCTGCAAGTCAGGCACCTACCCGGCGCAAAGCTTTTGTGCCGTTCAATTTCTGGCAAGTTTTCTACCGAAACCACCCCGTTTCGCATTGAACTGTTGTTGTCGCTGGTTTCACTGGTCCGCGTTGCTTTTGCCTAGACCCTGCCCCCACGAAGGGCAGCGCATTTCATTGGAAAGACACTCATGACGTTTGAATCCCTCGGCCTGCACCCGCACATCCTGAAGGCACTGGCTGACGCCGGCTATACGCAACCGACCCCGGTACAGGAGCAGGCAGTCGCCGCCGCCATCGCTGGCCGCGACCTGCTCGTGTCCTCGCAGACCGGCTCCGGCAAGACCGCGGCCTTCATGCTGCCGTCGCTGCACAAGTTCGCCAGCGCGCCGGTCACCGAAGCGCCGGCCAAGACGCCGAATCAGCAGGCACAGGCAGCACGCTCGCGCGGCGAGCGTCCACGCTTCATGCCGGCACAACCAAAGATGCTGGTGCTGACGCCGACGCGTGAGCTCGCGCTGCAGGTGACGACCGCCACCGACAAATATGGCATTCATATGCGCCGCGTGAAGGCCGTCTCCATCCTCGGCGGCATGCCGTATCCGAAACAGATGCAACTGCTGTCGCGCAATCCGGAAATTCTGGTCGCGACACCGGGCCGTCTGATCGATCATATGGAATCGGGCAAGATCGATTTCTCGAAGCTCGAAATCCTGGTGCTCGACGAAGCGGACCGCATGCTCGACATGGGCTTCATTGAAGACATCGAACTGATCGTGTCACGCACGCCCGAGACACGCCAGACCATGCTGTTCTCGGCCACGCTCGATGGCATGGTCGGCAATATCGCGCGCCGCATCACGAAAGATCCGCAGCTGATCCAGATCTCGGGCTCGGCGACCAAGCACGAGAATATCCAGCAGCGCGTGCACTTCGTCGACGATCTGCTGCATAAGAATCGTCTGCTCGACCATCTGCTGCGCGATGTAGCGATTGAACAGGCGGTGGTGTTCACCGCGACCAAGCGCGACGCCGACACCATCGCTGACCGCCTGAACATCGCCGGCTTCTCGGCCGCTGCGCTGCATGGCGACATGAATCAAGGCGCGCGCAACCGCACGCTGAACGCGATGCGCCGTGGCCAGGTCCGCGTGCTGGTTGCCACCGACGTTGCCGCGCGCGGCATCGATGTGCCGGCCATCACGCACGTGTTCAACTTCGATCTGCCGAAGTTCGCGGAAGATTATGTGCACCGTATCGGCCGTACCGGCCGCGCCGGTCGTAATGGTATTGCGATCTCGCTGGTGAATCATGCTGAAGGCGTGCATGTGAAGCGTATCGAGCGCTTCACGAAGCAGATCATTCCGGTCGACGTGATCGAAGGCTACGAGCCGAAGAAGACCGCCGCACCGCGTTCGCGTCCGGGCTGGAAGCCGGGCGACAGCCGTAAGCCGGGCAATGGCGCCAAGCCGGGCCAGCGCACCTTCTCCAAGCCGGGCGCACCGCGCAAGGATGGCGGCGGTTATCGCGGCAACCGTGAAGGCGGTCGCAGTGACGGACGCCGCGGCTGATCGCTGCAACGGCTGATGAACAAGGCTCCTGCGGGAGCCTTGTTTTTTTCAGGATGAGATAATCACGGCATTGAACAGTCAGTGGAGTTCCAGATGGGCACAGCGGAAACACCAGCAACGCGATTGACCTCTTTTTCACATGGCGGCGGCTGCGGCTGCAAGATCGCGCCGGGTGTGCTGGCCGACATCCTGAAGCAATCGCAAGGCTTCCCGGTGCCGCCACAGCTGCTGGTCGGCATCGAAACCGCCGATGACGCGGCGGTCTATCAGCTGAATGATGAGCAGGCGCTGATCGCGACCACGGATTTCTTCATGCCCATCGTGGATGATCCCTTCGATTTCGGGCGCATCGCGGCGACCAATGCAATTTCCGATGTGTATGCAATGGGCGGCACGCCCATCATGGCGCTCGCACTGGTTGGCATGCCCATTGATAAGCTGCCGGTCGAGACCATCGGCAAGATCCTCGCCGGTGGTGAGTCAGTCTGCGCTGCGGCCGGCATCCCGATCGCAGGTGGCCACACCATTGATTCGGTCGAGCCGATCTACGGGCTGGTGGTGATGGGTCTCGTGCATCCGAAGAAGCTGAAGCGCAATGCCGATGCCAGAGCGGGTGACCTGCTGATTCTGGGCAAACCGCTCGGCGTCGGCATCCTGTCCGCAGCGCTGAAGAAAGGCGCGCTGGATGCAGCGGGCTATGACGCGATGATTGCCAGCACTACACAACTCAATACACCGGGCAGAGAACTCTCCGACATCGCTGGCGTCCATGCGCTGACCGATGTCACTGGTTTTGGTCTGCTCGGTCATGCACGCGAAATGGCGCTCGGCGCAAAACTTGCTGCGCGTATCCGCATCAAGGATGTGCCCTTGCTGCCCGGCGTGGCAACGCTCGCGGCGCAAGGCATGATCACCGGTGCCTCTGGACGCAACTGGGCTGGCTATGGCAAGGACGTGACACTCGACGACAGCATCACGCCGGTGCAGCAGGCGCTGCTGTGCGATCCGCAAACCTCCGGTGGTTTGCTGGTAGCCTGCGCGCCGCAAGCGCGTGATGCGGTGCTGGAACTATTCCGCAAGCATGGCTTCGCGCATGCCGCGGTGGTTGGCGATATGGCCGAAGGCGCGCCCGGCATCAACGTCGTCGCGTGACCGACTCTAGCCAGCGATGAATCCCGACGAACGCGCTCCGAACGCACTGGAATGCCGCCAGCTCCGCAAAGACTATGGTTCGCGAGCGGTTCTGCGCGATGTCGATCTTTGCCTGCGTCCGGGCGAGTATGTAGCGATCATGGGCGAATCCGGCGTCGGCAAGTCGACGCTGCTCAATCTGATCGCGGGACTGGACGTGGCCGATGGCGGTCAGTTGCTGATTGATGGCATCGCCCTCGATGCGCTGCATGACGATGCTGCGACCCATGTACGCCGGCAAAAGCTCGGCTTCATTTTTCAGGCCTTTCATCTGCTGCCGCACCTGACGCTGCAGCAAAACGTTGCCTTACCTCTGTTGCTTAATCGTCTGCCGGCGGATCGCGCACGCGAGATGCTGGCTGCGGTCGGTCTGGCCGGGCGAGAACAAGATTTCCCGCGTCAGTTGTCCGGTGGCGAAATGCAGCGCGTTGCGATTGCACGCGCGCTGGTGCACCGGCCGCGACTGCTGCTGGCGGACGAACCGACCGGCAATCTCGATCCAGAAACCGCCGGTGAGATCCTGGACCTGCTGAAACGCGAGATTCGCGCGAATCAGACCTCCGCAGTGATCGTCACGCACTCGACGCTGGCTGCCGGCTCCGCCGACCGCATCCTGCAGCTGACACGCGACGGTCTGCGCACGCTGAATCCCGACACAGTTCGCGCGCGATGAGCTTGCTGCGCTGCCTGCTGCTCGGCGAATGGCGCGCGCATCCCTTGCGTGCGCTGGTTGCGCTGCTCGCGATCGCGATTGGGGTCGCACTCGGCTTCGGTATTCATCTGGTCAACAGTGCCGCGTTGAATGAATTTTCGGCAGCTGCGCGTAGTCTGTCCGGCAATGCCGACCTGCAGGCATGCGCGAAATCAGTCGTGTTCGACGAGGCCCTGTATCCGCAGCTGGCGTCCATGCCCGAGGTCATCACCGCCTCACCGGTGCTCGAGCTCGAGCTGACGGTGCCCGGCCAGCGCAGTGCGTTACCGCTGCTGGGCATTGACAGCTTCGCCGCTGCCTCCATCGCGCCGGACCTGATCGGCGTGCCGGCACAAGACCGGCCTCTCGACGCGCTGATGGATGACACCGTCTTTCTGTCGCCGGCCACGATGAAATGGCTGAATTTGAAAACCGGCGACACCCTGCGCGTGATGCTTGGCACGAAAGCGGTCAGTCTGCGCGTCGCCGGCCCGCTGCTCAGTGCGCGCGCGGGACAGCGACTGGCGGTGATGGACATCGGTGCAGCGCAATGGCGCTTCGATCGGCTCGGTCAACTGTCGCGCATCGACCTGAAACTGGATGCCGGCGTGAACCGTGCCTTGTTTCGCCGGCAGCTGGATACTCGCTTCGCCAATGAATTGGTGATCAATGAAAGTGATGACCGCGACCAGCGCACGTCGACGATGTCGCGCGCCTACCGCGTGAACCTGAATGTGCTGGCGCTGGTGGCCCTGTTCACCGGCGCCTTCCTGGTGTTTTCGACACAGGCACTGTCGGTGCTGCGTCGGCGGCCGCAATTCGCGCTGCTGCGCACGCTGGGCGTCACGCGCTCGCAGCTGATTGCGCAGGTCCTGATCGAGGGCAGCTTGCTTGGCGTCTTTGGTGCGGCATTAGGTATCGCGCTCGGTTACATCCTCGCGAGCGCGGCGCTATCGCTGTTTGGCGGGGACCTCGGCGGTGGTTATTTTCCCGGTGTGCAGCCAACGATGTCATTCAGTATCCCGGCAGCGCTGCTGTTTTTTGCTGCCGGCGCCGGCGTTGCATTACTGGGTAGCGTGGCGCCTGCGCTGGAGGCTTCGCGCGCGAAACCGGCGGCGGCCTTGAAGGCGGGCAGCGAAGATCTCGCACTGGCACCGCTGTCGACACCCTGGCCGTCGCTGCTGGCGATCACGCTCGGCATCGGCTTCACGCAGCTGCCTGCGCTCGATGGCTTGCCGGTATTCGGGTATCTGGCCATCGTGCTGCTGCTGGTCGGCAGTATCGCGCTGATGCCGCGCGCCGCAGGCTGGCTGTTCGGCTGGCTGGCCCTTCGCTGGCGCGGCGTAACCGGTAGTCTGGCGCTGACGCGGCTGGCGAACGCGCCGAACCAGGCCGCCATCGCGCTCGGCGGTGTGCTCGCCAGTTTTTCATTGATGGTCGCGATGGCCATCATGGTGGCAAGCTTTCGCGTATCAGTCGATGACTGGCTGCAACAACTGCTGTCGGCCGACCTGTATGTGCGCGTCGCCGGTGGTCATGAATCAGCGCGACTGAACACCGCCGAGCAGCAGGTGATCGCTTCGCTGCCCGCGGTCGGACGCGCGGAACGGACGCGCTGGCAGCAGTTCGTGCTGGATCCTTCAAAACCGAATGTTGCGCTGATTGCGCGTTCGATCAATTCGGAGGATCCGGAGCGTGCGCTGCCGATGGTCGGCGCGTCGCTTAAAAATATCGCCCGACCGGTCTGGATCTCGGAAGCGATGGTGGACCTGTACGGCTGGCAGCTCGGTCAGCAGGTGTCGCTGCCACTGGCAGGGAAGCAAGCGCTTTTCACGGTAGCCGGCGTCTGGCGCGATTACGCGCGACAAACCGGCGCGGTGCAGATACGCCTGTCGGACTACCGGCAGCTCACTGGCGACGATGGCGTGAATGATCTGTCGCTGTGGCTGCAACGCGGTCGCCAGATCGACGAGCTGCGTGCGCAGCTGAAGGCGCTGCCGTTTGCGGCCGCACTCGAATTTGCAGAACCCGGTGAGATACGTGCGATCAGCCTGACGATTTTTGATCGCAGCTTCGCGATTACCTATTTACTCGAGGGCGTTGCGATCCTGATCGGTCTGTTCGGCGTCGCCGCGACATTTTCCGCGCAGGTGCTGTCGCGCGCGAAGGAGTTCGGCATGCTGCGCCACGTCGGCATCACGCGGCGACAGATACTGGCGCTGCTGGCCGGCGAAGGCGCGTTACTCGCGGCACTGGCCATTGCTGCCGGCTTCATACTCGGTTACGGCATCAGTCTGATTCTGGTGCATGTCGTGAATCCGCAATCCTTCCACTGGACGATGCAGATGCACCTGCCATGGGGATTACTGGCGACCGTCGCGTTGACACTGCTGGTATCGGCGTCGGTAACCGCCTTGCTGGCCGGTCGGACGGCAATCGCTGGCAGCGCGGTGCGCGCGGTCAGGGAGGACTGGTGATGCGTGGAATACGGCTAATGCACCGTCGATCCGCGCGCTTCATCAGCACGTTGCTGCTGCTGATGGCATCGCTGAGCAGCGCCGCTGTCCCGCTGTTCTCGCCAGTGCTGCCGCAGACACGGCTCAGCTTTCCGCGTGACTTCGGCGCCCATCCCGACTTCCGTACCGAGTGGTGGTACGCGACGGGCTGGCTGCAGACGCCGGATGGCAAGCCGATCGGCTTTCAGGTGACCTTCTTCCGTTCGGCGACGGAGCATGATCGCGCCAACCGCAGCCGCTTCGCGCCGACGCAATTGATCGTTGCGCATGCGGCGCTGTCGGATCCCGCCATCGGCAGGCTGCAGCATGACCAGAAAATCGCCCGTGCCGGATTCGGCCTTGCACAAGCCTCGACATCCACTACGCAGGTGAAGCTGGGCCGGTGGACGATGCGACGCGAGGCTAACGGCAGCTATGCGGTGCAGCTGCCGGCGCGCGAATTCACGCTGGCGCTGACGCTACGACCCACGCAGCCCGTATTGCTGCAAGGCGAGCAAGGCTATTCGCGCAAGGGCCCGAAGCCGGAGCAAGCCAGCTTCTACTACAGCGAGCCGCAACTGCGGGTCAGCGGGACCGTCACGCGCGGCGGTAAGGCGGTGCAAGTCAGCGGCAGCGCGTGGCTCGATCATGAGTGGTCGAGCACGGTGCTGGATGCGCGCGCGGTGGGCTGGGACTGGGTCGGCGCGAATCTTGATGACGGTGGCGCGCTAATGGCTTTCCGCATTCGCGACGCTGCTGGCGGCAGTCTGTGGCAGCATGCGATGCTGCGCCGACCTGACGGACGCACGCAGGTCTATGGCCGCGACGCGGTAAGCTTCCGTCCGCTGCGCCGCTGGACCTCGCCACGCACGAAGGGCAGTTACCCGGTCGAAGTGGAAGTCGCCGCAGGCGCGCATCGCTGGCGTCTGAAGCCGCTGCAAGACGACCAGGAGCTCGACTCGCGGCAATCGACCGGCGCGGTGTACTGGGAAGGTGCGGTAACGCTGGACCGTGACGGCACACCTGCCGGTCGCGGCTATCTTGAAATGACTGGCTACGTAAAGGCCCTGAAACTATGAACACACGAAGCGACCGACCGAAGTCGCGTGACGGACTCAAGACGCTGGCGGGGCTGCTGCCTTTTCTCGCGCCGTATCGCGCTCGCATTGCAATGGCAGCGATCGCGCTGCTGGTCGCCGCATCGTCCACGCTGGCCTTACCTTACGGTTTCCGCAACCTGATTGATCTCGGCTTCACCAGCGCCGGCAGCGCGCAGGCCGCGAATGTGAACCTGTATTTCGTTGCGCTGTTTCTGCTCGCCTGCGTGCTCGCCATCGCAACCGCGACCCGCTTCTATTTTGTCTCCTGGCTAGGCGAGCGGGTGACGTCGGATATCCGCACAGCGGTGTATGCGCATGTGCTGAAACAAAGCCCCGTGTTTTTTGAGACAACGCAGACCGGCGAGGTTCTGTCACGTCTGACGACTGACACCACGCTGATCCAGACCGTGGTAGGCACCAGTATCTCGATGGCGCTGCGCAATGTACTGCTACTGATCGGCGGGCTGCTGCTGATGTTTCTCACCAGCGCGAAACTGTCGGCGATCATCATCGTGATGCTGGTACTGGTGATCCTGCCGATCGTGATCTTCGGACGCCGCGTACGTAAGTTGTCGCGCGCATCGCAAGACCGGATCGCGGATGCGTCGGGTCTGGCCGGCGAGATGCTCAATGCGATCAGCGTCGTGCAAGCCTACGCGCAGGAAGTCCGCGAGGCCGGGCGGTTCAGTCACGCGGTCGAGACAGCGTTCCGCACCGCGATTGCCCGCATACGCGCGCGCTCGCTGCTGACCGTGATCGCCATCCTGCTGATCTTTGGCGCCATCGTGTTCGTGCTGTGGCTGGGCGCGCATGCGGTGCTCGAGGGGACGATGAGCGCCGGCGAGCTGGGTCAGTTCATCCTGTACGCCGTGATCGTCGCCGGCGCGATTGGCGCCTTATCCGAAGTGATCGGCGATGCGCAGCGAGCCGCCGGCGCCAGCGAGCGTTTGCTTGAATTGCTCGCTGAGCAGTCGCCGATCAAGTCGCCGGTACACGCACGCGCATTACCGGCACGCGCGGCCAACGGCGCGGCGCTGCAGCTGGCGCATCTCGGTTTCCGTTATCCGTCGCGCCCCGATACGCCAGCGCTGACCGATCTGTCGGTCAGCGTGAATCCCGGTGAGACCGTGGCCATTGTCGGGCCCTCGGGCGCCGGCAAGACCACACTGTTCCAGCTACTGCTGCGCTTCTATGACCCCGAGCAGGGAAGCATCCGGCTCGACGGCATCGATATCCGTGAGCTGGCGCTGGATGATTTGCGTAACGCGATCGGTATCGTGCCGCAGGATACGGTAGTGTTTTCCGCGAATGCGATGGAAAACATCCGCTACGGACGTCCGGAGGCCAATGATGACGAAGTGATCGCTGCGGCGAAGCTGGCAGCAGCGCATGAGTTCATCGAGCGACTGCCAGAGGGCTATCAGTCTTTCCTCGGCGAGCGTGGTGTACGGCTGTCCGGCGGTCAGCGTCAGCGGATTGCGATTGCACGCGCCTTGTTGAAGAACCCGCCGCTGCTGCTGCTGGATGAAGCGACCAGCGCGCTGGATGCCGAATCAGAGCGGCTGGTGCAACGCGCGCTGGATGCGGCGATGGAGGGCCGCACCACGCTGGTCATCGCGCATCGTCTGGCGACCGTACAGCGCGCGACGCGCATCATCGTGATGGAGCATGGACGGATCGTCGAAACCGGTACCCATACCGAGCTGGTCAACGCCGGTGGCTTGTATGCGAGCCTGGCAGCGCTGCAATTCGGAGCCGGCCACTGAATCAGTTTGCTGCGCGCAACTTCTCCACCATCAGGCGCTGCAGCGCATAGAAGTCATCGGCGCTGCCCAGGGTTTCACGCCCGATGTCGATCGCGACTTCGAAGATGTCGCGCGACTCCTTCATCTGGCCCACGGCTGCATAGCACTCGGCAAGACGGAATGCCGCAGGCACGAAGCTCGCATCCAGACTGAGCAGGGTCGCAAAAAATACTGCGCCCAGTAAAGGATCACCGAGTATCTGCAGGATCATGCCGGCCATGAACATGAAGCGTTGGTCCAGCGGCCGGTTGACTGCCAGATGCAACGCCAGCGGCAGCGCCTCGTCATAGCGCTGGTCCTCGTACAGCTGATAGGCCTCTGCATAGACGCGCTCCACCTCATCATCAGGCCAGCCATCGGCCAGCGCTTTCTGCATGCCTATGCCGAGGTTCTGCTGCATCAGGGAAGTTTTGTCCGGCATTTCAGTGAAGCTGGCGTTGACCAGCGAAATCATCGCGCGAACTTCGTCATCAACGGCGGCGGTGTGGAAAGGCTTCATGGGCGGCTCGCTAGGAACGGGCACGACGGTCATCAATGGTCACCGCCAGCGTTTGCAGCAACGTGATGCACGCGCTACGCTGCGATGCGGACAGCGCACCAGCCTGCGCGGGGCCCGACCCGCTGGCAGCCTGACTCAGACGATGGAGCAGCGCATCGCGATGCCCGGCGAAATAAGAGCTGTAGTCAATCGCCGGGCCCGGGTCTTGCGACACGGCGATCTTGGTCACCGGCGCGCTGCTGGAAGGCGCAGGCAGCGGCGTCAGGCTGAGCGGCGCCATGGTGCGGCCGGACTGAGCCGGTCCCGGGTGGACTGGTGTGCCGGTCATTGATACCGGTGAATGCGCTTGGAATTTGACGCCCATGTGGCGGCTCCCTGCAGTGGCTGAAGACGAAAAACTGAGCAATCAATCAGCAGTTACCTCGCACCGGCACAGGTTCCACGAACGGTCGTTCCATTACTGCCAAAAGCCGTGAGGAACAGACGCACAGGGTAAAATGCGGAGTCTCACGGATTTTCACCATGCGCCAATACCTAGATTTCATGCGCCATGTCATCGAACATGGCACCGAAAAGACTGATCGCACCGGCACCGGCACGCGCTCAGTCTTCGGCTACCAGATGCGTTTCGATCTGCGGGAAGGCTTCCCGATGGTGACCACGAAGAAGCTGCATCTGAAATCCATCATTCATGAGCTGATCTGGTTCCTGCAGGGTTCGACCAATATCGGCTATCTGAAAGACAACGGTGTCACGATCTGGGACGAGTGGGCCGATGAGAACGGCGACCTCGGACCAGTCTATGGCTATCAGTGGCGCTCCTGGCCGGCACCGAATGGCGAGCACATCGACCAGATTGCGCAGCTGATTCAGCAGATCAAGGCCAACCCGGATTCACGCCGCCTGATCGTATCGGCCTGGAACGTGTCGGACATTCCGCGCATGAAGCTGCCGCCCTGCCACGCGTTCTTCCAGTTCTATGTCGCCGATGGCAAGCTCTCTTGCCAGCTGTACCAGCGCAGCGCTGACATCTTCCTCGGCGTGCCGTTCAATATCGCGTCCTATGCGCTGCTCACGCACATGGTGGCCGAGCAGACGGGACTGGACGTCGGTGACTTCATCTGGACCGGTGGCGACTGCCACATCTACTCGAACCATTTCGAGCAGGTGCAGGAACAGCTGTCGCGCGATCCGCTGCCGTTGCCGACGCTGCAGCTAAAGCGCAAGCCGGATTCGATCTTTGATTACCGCTTCGACGATGTCGAGGTGATCGGCTACCAGTCGCACGCGGCGATCAAGGCACCGGTCGCAGTCTGACGCGACCGGCCCGCCAACTCAAAGCACGAAGTCCGCAGCGCTCAGACCGAGGTTCGTGCCGAGTAGCGTGAGCTGCAGGTCGGCCGTCTTGTTGGCATCGACGTCGACCCGGACCACCGTATTGCCGCCGCTTTCGAACCAGCTGACGCCGTTGGCGGTGAGCGTCGTCGAGCTGCCGGCAAAGACGAAAGCCTGATCCCCTGCCCGCTTCGTGTTCGCATCGATGGCCGACAGGTCAATCTTGTCGATGCCGTGCACGAAGTCCTCGATGATGTCTGGCGCCGCCGGCAGGCTGTCGGAGGGGATGCGGAAGACGAAGATATCGACGCCGCCGCCGCCGTTGAACCAGTCGCGCCCGCTGCCGCCGATCAGTTGATCATCGCCTTCAGCCCCCATCAGCCGGTCGGCGCCGCTGCCGCCCTCCAGCCAGTCATTGCCCGCCGAGCCATACAGATAGTCGTTGCCTGCGCCACCGATCAGGATATCGTCGCTGGCCACGCCATACAGGAAATCATGGCCGCGACCGCCTTCGCCATAGCCGGAGAAGATCGCAATCGTCTGCCC
>JACCDW011100832.1_pt1 | contig 16386 bp, 17 predicted proteins | sample 7449781 | NCBI WGS metagenome assembly JACCDW01 (sample SAMN15323449, study PRJNA562643) | freshwater metagenome | isolation source: river surface water | place: USA:Blue River Watershed | collected 2017-08-18
GAGCTGGTGGCCCGCAACCTCTACCCCGAGGCTTTTTTCGGCGGCAAGGTCAGCGACAGCGTCAAGGAAAAGACGCTCGCACAACTTGAGAAGAACGCCAAGGCCTTCGGCCAGCTGGCGCGTTTCGCCCCCTTTGTGGCGGGCGCCACTTTGAGCATGGCCGACTGCTCGGCCGTGGTGCACCTGCCGCTGGTCAGCGGTGCCAGCAAGATCGTCTATGGCCGTGACGTGCTGGCCGACTTGCCGGTACGCGACTACCTCAGGCGCATGGGCGAGCGGCCGGCACTGCAGAAGGTCAATGCCGACCGCAAGGCCAACACCGAGCTGATGATGTCGCGCATGAAGGCCAAGGGCTGAGCCCCTGAAATTGACCCGCATCAGGCATTGCATGTTCGGCATGCAATGCCTGATGCATGCGATTGATCCGGGTCAATGCCGTTGCTGTTCATCGGCCTAGCATGAAGCCATGAACACAAGCCCATTCAAGGACCGCCTGCTTCAGGCCCGTCAGCAGTTGCTGCAACGCATCGCCGGTCAGCGCGGTGGCCAGGTGTCTCGCGTGGACATGGCCGCGGAGCACGATGTGCGTGCATCTGACGCCCGAGCCCAGGCCACCACCGAAATCAACGAAGAGTTCGCGATGAACGAACACGAGACGGCCGAGCTGGCCGCCATCGAGGCCGCGCTCGAACGCATCGCTCTGGGCCAGTATGGCCAGTGCCAGGACTGCGGGGTTGTGATCTCCGAAGAGCGTCTGAGCGCCTACCCCGTGGCGCTGCGCTGCCTCAGCTGCCAGGCTGCCGCTGAAAAAACCCACTGAAACCGGCAGGCGGTCCAGGCAAAGCGGTATCTCCGCCAATTCGATGCGAGGGCGGGCGATCCCAGCCAGGCCCTGACCATGGGCAGGGGCGCCCGGATGCTCCCAACCGGAGACTGCCACAATCGATGGCATGAAGATCACTGTCTGCTTTGACAAACTGTCGCCGGACCCTTGGGTTCAGGGTTTGCAGTCTGCCTTGCCGCAGGCCCGGGTGTCGGCCTGGTCGCCTGGCGCTGCGCAGGCCGATTGGGCCATCGTCTGGACGCCTCCCCAGCAATTCATTGATGAACAGCCGGGTCTTCAGGCGCTGTTCAACATTGGTGCGGGCGTCGATGCGTTGCTCAAGCTGCAACTGCCGCCTGGCCTGAAGGTGGTTAGGCTGGACGATGCCGGCATGTCGGTGCAGATGGCCGAGTACGTCTGCCATGCGGTCATCCGGCATTTCCGCGAATTGGATGGCTACGATGCGGACGCGCAGGCCGGCAAATGGTCGTACCGCAAACCGCGCAGCCGGTCCGATTTCCCGGTCGGTGTGATGGGCCTGGGCGTGCTGGGCCAGCGGGTAGCGCGTGCGCTGAAGGTCTTCGATTTTCCGGTCAACGGCTACAGCCGCAGCCCCAAGCAGCTCGATGGCGTGCGCTGCTATGCCGGCCCCGAGGCGCTGCCGGCCTTTCTGCAGGCCAGTCGTGTGCTGGTCAACCTGATGCCGCTCACGCCTGAAACCGAGAACATCCTCAATCACACCACCCTGTCCCAGCTCCAAAAGGGTGGCTATGTGATCAACGTGGCGCGAGGCAGCCATCTGGTCGATGAGGACCTTCTGAGCCTCATCGACAGCGGTCATCTGGCTGGCGCCACGCTCGATGTTTTCCGCACCGAGCCGCTGCCTGCAGCGCATCCGTTCTGGCGGCATCCGAAAATCTCTGTCACACCCCACACTTCGGCGCGTACCCTGCGTGAGGAAAGCATTGCGCAGATCTCCGGCAAAATCCTGGCCCTGCAACGTGGTGAGCCGATCAACGGTGTGGTTGATCCGGGCCGCGGTTACTGAAAGATCCAATATGCCACTGCCCTCCAGAGTCCGCCTCATCGACGTCGGTCCGCGCGACGGCCTGCAAAACGAGAAACAGCCCGTGCCCGCAGCGGTCAAGATCGAACTGGTCCACCGCCTGCAGGCTGCCGGCCTCAAGGAAATCGAGGTCACCAGTTATGTGTCGCCCAAATGGGTGCCTCAGATGGCCGACAACCACGAGGTGATGTCGGGCATGACGCGTCAGGCAGGCGTGCGTTACTCGGTGCTCACGCCCAACCTCAAAGGCTACGAATCGGCGGTGCTGGATCGGCCCGACGAAATCGTGGTGTTTGGTGCGGCCAGTGAGGCCTTCAGTCAGAAAAACATCAACTGCTCCATTGCCGAGAGCATCGAGCGTTTTGCGCCGGTGGTCGAAGCCGCGTTGGCCGCAGGCATTGCGGTGCGCGGGGCCATGAGCTGCACCGTGGGCTGCCCCTACGAGGGCGAGATTTCCACCCAGCGCGTTGCTTATCTGGCCGGACTCATGAAAGGCATCGGCGTGCAACGCGTGGATGTGGCCGACACCATTGGGGTAGGCACGCCGCTCAAGGTGCAGCGGGCCCTCGAAGCCACCCTGCAGCATTTCGACATCGACCACATCAGCGGCCACTTCCATGACACCTATGGCCAGGCGCTTTCGAACACGCTGGCGGCTCTGCAGATGGGGGTGTGGAACTTCCAGTCTTCTGTGGCCGGCCTCGGCGGCTGCCCTTACGCCAAGGGTGCTACCGGCAATGTTTCCAGCGAAGACGTGGTGTACATGCTGCACGGCATGGGCATCGAGACGGGCATCGACCTGGACCGCCTGGTCGATGCCGGAGCCTTCATCAGCAGCCAGCTGGGCCGCCAACCCAACTCGCGCGTGGCCACCGCGCTGCTCAATAAACGTGCGTGTTGACGCCCAGCCGGTTCAGGACAGGCGCTGACGCCGTGCGAAACGCACCACAGTGACGCCCGCGCGAGCCTGCCGCACCGAGGGCATGACCAGCACGCAATCGTCGTAGGGAGTGGTCACCGCCTCGCCGTCGTTGTCGCCAATCACCGTGCCGGCCTTGGCCAGGCACTCCAGTCCGGTGAAATCCTCGGTGAAGCGGAACGACGTGCTGCGAGCCACCACCGGACCCGTGACTTCCAGCGCCCATTGCTCCGGGGCGTTGGCCTGTTTCCAGCCGGGCAGGGCAGTCTGCAAGTCGTCAGAACCCACAACACCAGACACTTCCAGAAAGCGGACGCACAGGTCGCGCGCCACATCGCGGCTGGCCAGATCACCATGAAAGCCGCACTCGATGAGCAGCGATCGGGTGTCGGGTGCCTGGGCATCGGGCAGGCCGAAGCGGCCGTAGTCGCGCATCCGGACACCATCCTTGTGTCCTGCGTCCACCACGATGTGGATCGGGTTGGCCAGTTGCCTGGCCAGTGCGAGGTTGCGGGGCTGGATGCCGGTCAGCAACAGCGGTGCGCCGGGTTCGTGCATGGAATGCAGGTCCAGCAGCCAGTCGGCCTGCCGCACCCAGGGCACCAGCGCAGCCACGCGCTGACGTTCGAGCGTGGTGGGCTCGCCGATGCGCTCGTCCATCCATTGGCGGTTCATGTCTTCATCCACGAAGCGCGAAGCATCGTGGTTGGACGCATCAAAGCGCTCGAACGCAGCCAGGTTGGCAAACATCAGGGTCAGTTTGCCGGTCGCAGGACGCACGCCGGCTTCAAGCAGGCCCTTGAGGGCCCAGGCGCCGCACAGCTCGTTGCCGTGGATCAGCGCGCTGATCAGCACATGCCGTCCGGGCTGGCCCGAGTCGAAATGCCAGACCCCTTCGGTGCCGGTATTGCCCTGGCGCCACATCGAGATGTCCGGGCAAGGCAGTTCGAATTGGAGCGGGATCATTCGCGGATCTTCGCAAAGTCGACGATGCGCTGGTATTTCGCGGTTTCGTCGCGCAGGAATTTGTTCATGTCGACTGCGCCCTGGGCCACGGCCGAGCCCGAGGCTTCGAGCTTGCTGCGCAGCTCAGGGTTCTGCAGGGCATCGGCCAGACCTTTTTTCAGCCTGGCGGTCACCGCCTCCGGCAGCTTGCCTGGGCCCATCAGCACAAACCAGGTGCTGATGTCGGTGTTCTTGAGCGCGGGGTGTTCGGCCAGCGCAGGAATGTCGGGCGTGACTTTGGAGCGGTTCTTTTCGGTCGTGCCCAGGGCCACGACTTTCCCGCTGCGGATGTGGGGCAGACCGCTGGAGAGCACAAACACCCCGAATTCGAGGCTGCCGCCGAGCAGATCGTTGGCCAGTGGCGCCACGCCACGGTAGGGAATGTGGGTCATGAAAAGACCGGCCTGCTCCTTGATCATTTCGCCGGCCAGGTGCAGCGATGTGCCCACGCCCGAGCTGCCGTAACTGAAGCGGCCGGGGCTGGTCTTGACCAGCTTGATGAATTCATCGCTGTTCTTGACCCCCATTTTTTGCGCTGCCACCAGCACCAGCGGCTGCGAAGCGATCAGCCCGATGGGCGTGAAGTCCTGCCAGCTGTATTTGATGGTCGAAGACACCAGACGGTTGATGGCCACTTCGTTGTTGGCGCCCACCAGCAGGGTGTAGCCGTCAGGCGCGGCATTGAGCACCTTCTGCGCTCCGATGGCGCCGCCTGCGCCGCCCACGTTGTCGACCACCACCGTGGCATTCAGGCTCTTGCCCAGTGCGGCGGCCACCACACGACCGGTCAGGTCGGTGCTGCCGCCCGGTGGGTAGCCGACCACGATGGTGATTGGCTTGGAGGGGTAGTTGTCTGTCTGGGCCTGCGCCATTGAAATAAAGGACAGGGCCAGGCAGGCCAGTACGGCGGAGATTTTCGGCAGAGAGGTTTTCATGAAAACATCATAGGCTGGTTGGGGGTTGTTCAGCGTCGCTAATGCGGCTGCGCGCGCGCACGCTGATAATCCTGCACAGACAACAAGGCAGATGAAAAGATGTGTGGTGCAGAACTTCAAAAATTGCCCGAAAGCGTTCAACGTGTGGCCCAGGTCCTGCAGCAGGCAGGGCATCCGCACGCACCCATCATGCTCGACGATGCCGCCCGCACCGCTCAGGAGGCCGCAGACGCCCTGGGCGTGCAGCTCGGGCAGATCGCCAAGAGTGTGATCTTCAAACGCAAGAGTGACGAGGCGGCTGTGCTGGTGGTGACCTCGGGCGACCGGCGTGTGGATGAAAAAAAGGTCTCGGCCCTTGTGGGCAAAGTGGGGCGCGCCGATGCCGATTTCGTCAAGGCCCGAACCGGTTTTGCCATCGGTGGCGTATCGCCCGTGGCGCACCTGACCCCCTCGGTGACCCTGCTGGACCAGGACCTCTGGCGCTTTGATGACATCTGGGCAGCGGCGGGCCATCCGTATGGTGTGTTTCGCCTTCAGCCCGATGACCTGAAACAGCTCACCGGTGCACCCCTGGCCGATCTGGTGGTGTCATCGTGAAGCCGGATCCGAGCACCATTGCCAACCGCCGCTGGCGCCGCGTGGCCGAGATGGCGCCCCAGGCCGGTGAGAGCACGCATGTGCCCTCGCCCTGCCAGTCGGTCTGCATCATGCACCCCGACACCGGCTGGTGCGAAGGTTGCATGCGCACTCTCGACGAGATTGCCGCCTGGAGCCGCATGGACAACCCTGCCAAATTGGCGGTGTGGAAGCAGTTGCCTCAACGTCTGGCCGAGCGCATGGCCATGGAGTCCGCCCAATGAAAACCATCACCTTTTACCTGGACTTCATCTCGCCCTATGCCTGGCTGGCTTTCCATGCCTTGCCGCAGGCCTTGCAGGGCATCAGCCACCGCGTCGTGCACAAGCCGGTGCTCTTTGGCGCCATGCTCAAGCACCACGGACAACTCGGTCCTGCAGAAATTCCATCCAAGCGCGACTGGACCTACCGTCAGGTGTTGTGGCTGGCGCGCCAGCAAGGCTGCGAACTGAAGCTGCCGTCAGCCCATCCGTTCAACCCGCTGGGTTTGCTGCGCCTGGCCCTGGCCTGCGATGCCGATGACCAGCCCAACCGCTACATCTGCGAGCAGGTGTTTCGCCATGTCTGGTGCAGCGGAGAGGACGCCGCCGATGCCGCCCGCCTGGCCATGCTGACCGAACAGCTGCAACCCGCGCGTGATCCCGGCAGTCCCGAGGTCAAACAGGCCTTGCAAGCCCACACCGAAGAGGCGATCGCTCTGGGGCTGTTTGGCGTTCCCAGCTTCGTGGTGGATGACCGGCTGTTCTGGGGCCAGGACGCCTTGCCCATGTTGCGGGCGTATCTGTCGGGTGATGACTGGTTTGACGGCCCGGACTGGACAGCCGTGGATGCCACCGCAGTAGGCATTCGCCGTCAGGCGTCCTGAACAGGCTCTATCTTGAAAGACAAGGTCCCGGCCTGCCGCTCCCAGCGGTTCACCAGCCAGGCGTAGACCACCACGATCAGCAGGTAGCTCAGCACACTCCCCTGGGCGGCCATCCAGAAATCCAAAGGCCACGGGCCCAGTTGAAAGCCCCGGCCGGCCAAGAACACTGGCGCCAGTGTGGCCATCAGCCAAAGCAACAGGCAAAGCAACCGCAGACGTCTTGCCTTGATGCGCAATTGATCAGGGGTCAAGGAGAACATGGAGACATATGAATTCTGCGTGCTAAGGATAACTGCTTTCATCCTTGTCCCTGACCGTCAGGGCAGACGAAAAAAAAGCCCGCCTGAGGGCGGGCTCTAAGTGAGGCAGCAGGTTGGACCTGCCGCCTTGGTGCCTCAGTGAGCGGCAGTTTGGTTGCTCAGATTGGGGTAGCGGACGTGCTCCACCAGTTCCTGGATCTCGCGGCGAGGTGCCGCAGTCAGCAGACTCACGATGATGATCACCGCAAAGCCGACCGGCACACCGAAAACGCCGGCAGAGATCGGCTGGATGCCCCACCACAGTTCGATCGGCGAGGTCACGCCGAATACGCCACGCAGCCAGGGCTGGGTGGTGATCATGTAGTAGAGGGTGATGCCGAAGCCGGAAAGCATGCCCAGGATGGCGCCCCACTTGGAGGCCCGTTTCCAGAAGATGCCCAGTGTCAGCGCCGGGAAGAAGCCCGCAGCGGCCAGCGAGAACGCGGCAGACACCAGGAACAGGATGTCCGCCGGTTTTTGTGCCGCAACATAGGCCGCAGCCAGCGCCACCACCAGCAGCAGGACCTTGGAGATCATCACCCGGCGCGAGGTCGAAGCGTTCGGGTCGATCATCTTGTAGTACAGGTCGTGCGACAGCGCGTTGGCAATCGTCAGCAGCAGGCCGTCAGCCGTGGACAGTGCAGCGGCCAGACCGCCTGCGGCCACCATGCCCGATATCACGTACGGCAGGCCGGCGATTTCGGGTGTGGCCAGCACGACGATGTCGCCGCCGATGCGCATTTCACCGAGCTGCAGCAGACCGTCCTTGTTGATGTCGGTGATCGACAGCAGGGCCGGATCGACCTTTGCCCACTGCGCTACCCATGCCGGCAGCTTGTCAAACGGCGTACCGACGAGGACGCTGAAGACCTCGTACTTGACCAGTACCGCCAGCGCAGGCGCAGTGAAGTACAGCAGGAAGATGAAGAACAGCGACCAGGTCACCGAGCTGCGGGCTTCCTTCACCGAGGGCGTGGTGTAGTAGCGCATCAGGATGTGGGGCAGGGCGGCTGTACCCAGCATCAGACAGAAGACCAGTGCCATGAAGTTACGGCGTGAGGTGTCGTAGGCGTCCTTGGCCTTCTGGTCGCCATTCGGGTCACCCGAGAACTGGGTTGCATGCCGCGGCATGCCGCCCAGGGGCTTCGCACGAGCCTCGTTGGCAGCCTTGGCCTTGGTCCAGGCGTCCTTGGCGGCCGCCTCGTCCTTGGGCAGTGCAGCCATGGCCTTTTCGGCTGCAGCCACGTCAGCTGCTGGTGCATTGGCTGCCTTGAGATCTTCGATTTTCTTGGCGGCAGCAGCCTTGTCGGCCTCCAGAGCGGCCTTCACGTCCTTGAGCTTCTCGCCCAGTTCGTCGGCACGCTGCTTGAAGATGGCGATGACTTCCTTTTCCTTGGGGTCATCGATCAGGGCCTTCTCCTTCTCGGTCACCTTCTGCAGCTGTGTGCCGTAGATGGCCTGTGGCACGGGTACGCCGGTCTGTTTGACCGACAGCCACACCACCGGGATCATGTAGGCGATGATCAGGATGATGTACTGGGCCACTTGCGTCCAGGTCACCGCGCGCATGCCGCCCAGGAACGAGCAGACCAGAATGCCGCCCAGGCCCAGGAAGATGCCCAGCTCGAACGCCACGCCCGTCAGGCGTGTGGTGATCAGACCGACGCCGTAGATCTGCGCCACCACGTACACAAAAGACACGAAGATCGCGATGATGATGCCGATCAGGCGGGCAATGTTGCCGTCATAGCGCGCCCCTAGGAAGTCCGGAATCGTGAACTGTCCGAACTTGCGCAGGTAGGGTGCCAGGAACAGCGCCACCAGGCAGTAGCCGCCGGTCCAGCCCATGATGAAGGCCAGACCTCCATAGCCGGTGAGGTACAGGGTACCGGCCATGCCGATGAACGAGGCAGCGCTCATCCAGTCGGCGCCGGTGGCCATGCCGTTGTAGATGGCAGGTACGCGACGACCTGCCACGTAGTACTCGGCGGCATCGTTGGTGCGGCTCATCACGCCGATGCCGGCGTAAAGAAGCACCGTGGCCGCCAGGAACAGGTAGCCGATCCAGTTGCGGGGCAGGCCCATCTGCTCCAGGATGGCCAGCACGATCACGAAGATCGCAAAGCCCCCGGTGTACCAGGCATAGATCTTGTTGAGCTGCTTCTTGAAAGCGGCGTTGCTGGAGGCGGAAAACATGCCGCCAGCCGATTCAGGTGCGAGTCCGGCCATGATCATTCCTCCTCGGCTTCAGCCACGCCATGCTCTTGGTCGAGCTTGTTCATGTAGTGGGCGTAATACCAGATGATCCCCACATACACGACAAGCGCTCCCTGAGCGGCCATCCAGAAACTGAAGGGCCAGCCAAAGAAATTGAAATTGAGGTCACGCGCGAAATAGGTGACCACAAACGTCACAACAAACCACAATCCGAGCAGGATCGCAGTGATGTTGAGGTTTTTTCGCCAATACTGGCGATGGGACTCCGTCAACTGCATTGATGTCTCCTGTTGTCACAATCCTCTTGCGAGGCATTTGCGGTTGCGGGGAAGGGATGCTCCCCCGTTGCAACCCAACCGCTGCTAGGCCCGGCCAGAATTCAGGCTCAACCCTGACTCGCGCATCAGCTCAGCCGCGACCTTGGGTTCGAACCCTTGCAGATGCCGAATGATCTTCAGCACCTGTTCGGGTTCCTGGCGTTGCTCATGAACCCTGGCCAGCTGGACCCAGCCGTGGGGACTCATGGGTTGCAATTGGGTGTTGCGCGTGAGCGCATCGATGGCCTCATCGAGCTTGCCCTGGCGCACCAGGCACAGGCCCAGGCCGTACCAGGCCCGATCCAGCTGTGCGTCGAGCGCGATAGCTTTCTGAAAACACTCGGCAGCCGCGTCGGTATGGCTGGCCTGCTCCAGCAGGAAACCCCGGTTGAACCAGTCTGCGGCCTTGGCCTCGGGCTGGCTGCACAGCCATTCGTAATCGCCCGCGGCAGCCTCGGTCTGGCCCGACTGGGCCAGCAGGTGGGCCCGGCTGGAGATCCATTCCGGCCGCGGCCCATGCAGATCAATGAGCCGGGTCCAGAGTCCGATCGCCCTCGCGGGTTGCCCCAGCGTTACCCAAACGATGGCTTGCCAGTGGGTCAAGGTGGACATCAGCGGGATCGTCATCATCGGCACCCCACCATGCCCACACCGATGCAATGCTCGATCTTGGCCAGGGTGATGGCCAGATACAACACGCAAAGCACAAAAAATCCCACATAACCGTGATGTTGCGCTGCTACTTTGGCCGGGGACAGCCAGCGTGCCAGTACAAACCAGGGCCTGTTCAGGATCTGGAACAGCTGGTAGAAGAGGTTGCCCTGCCTCCGTTGCCCGGCCAGAATGAAAAGCAGGCCTTGGCCCAGCATGGCCATCAGGCCGATGTAGACCACAAGTTGGAGGATGTTCAACAGCAGTAACAAGGCGTGTCCGTTCAAAATTTGGGCGACTTTCTTGAAAATTACTTACCGATTTCTGACAAACCATTTGAATATTTATTGATCTAGGGCAAATCCTGATGATCGTTCATGGATTAATTAGGGTGATCCCGGAGGCGCCATGACCGTCGAGCCATCGAATCAACTGATCGGTTACTGGGTGCAGGCAATGCAGGCCTGCGAACCTTTTGCCCGCATGGACAAAAGCCATCTGCATGCTCTGGCAGCCTGCGGCCAGGAGCGCTATGCGGCCCCGGGCGCCCTGATCCTGGGACCTGACCTGGGGGTACCGCAGGAACTGTGCTGGATTCGACAGGGGGCGGTCATTGGTTACCCACAAGGAATGGAAGACCAGCCCTTCGAACTGGAAGCTGGCAGCCTCTGGCCAGTGGCTGCCCTGCTGGCAGAGCGTCCGGTACGCACCAGGTATGTGGCCCGGGACGATTGCTTCTACTTTTGTTTTGAGTGGACACGGGTGCAGCAACTCATGGCCCGGAGCACGGCGTTGGCCGATCACTTGCGCGAATTGGGTCTCAGTCTGCTGCAGGCGTCTGCTCGTCAGCTTCGGTTGCAACTGCAGGCCCGTTACCAGCAGGCCGTCAGGCTGGAACAGCCGCTGTCCTCGCTGCCAGACAGGGAAGTCCTGACCCTGCCCGAGTCAGCGACCCTGCAGCAGGCCATGGAGGCGATGCACCTGCGTCGTGTGGGCTCGGTGCTGCTGACCGACGCCAGTGGTCACCTCAGCGGCATTCTGACCCGCGACGATGTGATCGGACGCGTGGTGCTGCCTCGGCTGTCGCTGGACGAGCCCGTATCCCGGGTCATGAGCCAGCCTGTGGAGGCACTGGAGTCCACGCGCTCGCAGGAGGACGCGGCCGTTCTGATGAGCAGGCGGTCCATACGGCATGTTCCTGTCTTGCGCGGCAGCCGCGTGGTCAACCTCGTCTCCGAACGCGACCTGTTTTCCCTGCAACGCCAAAGCCTGCGGCATGCCGGGGCGCTGGTCAGCCAGGCCCGGTCTGTGGCCGATCTGAAAAGCGCCGCCGGCGCCATCCGGGCACTGGCCGTGCAACTCCTGGCCCAGGGCACTGCCCCGGTGGCCTTGACCCGCTTGCTCAGCGACCTGAACGACAAGCTGACTGTCCGGGTGATTGAGGTGGTGCTGGCGCAAAGGGGGCTGACCGAGGGCGCGTTCTGCTGGGTGGCTCTGGGTTCCGAAGGTCGTCAGGAGCAAACCATCGCCACCGACCAGGACAACGCGCTGGTCTTCGCCAGCGATCAGCCTGCGCTCGACCGGCCACGCTGGCAGTCTTTTGCCAGACAAGTCAACGAGACCCTGGATGCTTGCGGTTTTCCGCTGTGTCGTGGCGGCATCATGGCCTCGAGCGAGGCCTGGTGTCATACCCTCCCGGAGTGGCGGCAGCTCAGTGCCAACTGGATCGAGCGTGGCGCACCCGAGGACCTGCTCAAGAGCGCGGTCTGGTTTGACCTGCGTGCGCTCTACGGACCTGCGGCGTGGATCGATGAACTTCGCCAGGACTTTCTGGCCAGGGTCAAGGCCAATCCGCGCTTCATCAGGCAGTGGGTCGAGCAGCACCTGCAGACGGGCGTGGCGCTGAACTGGTTCGGAGGGCTGGCCACCGAAAACACGGGGGGGCGCGAGACCCTCGACATCAAGCATGCCGGTACAGCGATAGCCGTGGAAGCCGCCCGGATACTGGCGCTGACCTGTGGACTGTCATGCACATCGACCGTCGAACGCCTGCAATACGCGGGTCGGCAGCTGGGCATTCCCGAAGCAGAGTACCAGGGCTGGGTTACCGCCTTCATGTATTTGCAGACTCTGCGACTGAGGCAGCAGATATTGGCGACCGATGCGCCAGACCTCGCCAATCGGCTGGATGCGGCACATCTCAACCTGGTCGATCGACAAATGATCAAGTCGGCATTCCGTGCCATACGCACTCTTCAGCAACGCCTGCAGATGGACCACATGCGATGAACGTGCTGAATTGGCTCAAGCGTCCGGTTTGCCGGACCGTGGACGAAGACCGATGGGTGGTGCTGGATATGGAAACCACCGGTCTTGACCCGCAGCGTGATGAGGTTCTGTTTGTGTCTGCCCTGGCCATGCATCGAAGCGGAGGCCGGTGGAGTGTGGTGGCGCAGGACAGCCTGGACCTGCTGATCCGGCCCCGGGCCGTGGTGACTTCGGCAGAAAACGTGCTCGTGCACGGCCTCGGTCTGGGCGTGCAAAGTCGCGGGACATCGCCCGCACAGGCCTTGCTCATGCTGCGGCAATGGGTAGCGGACTCGCCCGTGCTGGCATTCCATGCGGACTTTGATCGGTCGTTTTTGTCGCAGGCCTGCAAGCGTGAAAGGCTAGAGCCCATGCCCTGGCACTGGCTTGACATTGCAGATGTGCTGCCTATTGTGTTTCCGAAGATTCAGGCGCAGACGCTTGATCAGTGGATGGCGGTCCTGAACGTGCCATGCAGTCGTCGGCATCACGCGGCTGCCGATGCCTGGGCCACAGCTCAGCTCTGGCTGCTGATGGTGCAGTCTGTGCCAGGGCAGCAGCAGATGCAATGGCGTCAATGGCGCCAGTTCGTCAAACAGGGTCGGTGGTTGTCCGGCCGTTTAATTCTGTAAGTCTGCAACAAGTTTCGCGTCAGTACCTGGTCAGAGCCATTGGTCATATTCGCATCCATCTGCCCATTCCGGGTGGAGATGTTTTCAGGAGACACTGACAATGGCAACAACCGCACCCCGTCCGATGACGGCCGAAGAGAAGAAGGTGATCTTCGCCTCTTCTCTGGGTACCGTCTTTGAGTGGTACGACTTCTATCTGTACGGCTCGCTCGCCGCCATCATCGCCAAGCAATTCTTTGCTGGCCTGGACCCCAGCGCCGCGTTCATTTTTGCACTGCTGGCTTTTGCCGCCGGCTTCATCGTGCGCCCTTTCGGCGCTCTGGTGTTTGGCCGTCTGGGCGACATGATCGGTCGCAAGTACACCTTCCTGGTGACCATCCTGATCATGGGTCTGTCGACCTTCATTGTGGGTATCCTGCCCAACTACGCCAGCATTGGCGTGGCCGCTCCGATCATCCTGATCGCCCTGCGCATGCTGCAGGGTCTGGCGCTGGGTGGTGAGTACGGCGGTGCCGCCACCTATGTGGCCGAGCACGCCCCGCACGGCAAGCGCGGCGCCTACACCGCGTGGATCCAGACCACGGCCACGCTGGGCCTGTTCCTGTCTCTGATGGTGATTCTGGGTACCCGTACCGCGATCGGCGAAGCCGCTTTCGCCGATTGGGGCTGGCGTGTGCCGTTCATCGTGTCCATCCTGCTGCTGGCCATTTCGGTCTGGATCCGGATGACGATGAACGAATCGCCCGCTTTCCAGAAAATGAAGTCCGAGGGCAAGACCTCCAAGGCCCCTCTGTCCGAGTCCTTCGGCCAGTGGAAAAACCTCAAGATCGTGCTGCTGGCCCTGTTCGGTCTGGTCGCTGGTCAGGCCGTGGTCTGGTATTCCGGCCAGTTCTATGCGCTGTTCTTCCTGACCAGCGTGCTCAAGGTCGATGGCTCGACGGCCAACATCCTGGTGGCCGCCTCTTTGATCATTGGCACACCTTTCTTTGTGATCTTCGGCTCCCTGTCCGACAAGATTGGCCGCAAGCCCATCATCCTGGCCGGCATGCTTCTGGCCATCGTGACCTACTTCCCGCTGTTCAAGATGTTGACCGAAGCCGCCAACCCGGCGTTGGCCAAGGCTCAGCAGACCGTGCCGGTGACCGTGACCGCTTCTGCAGGTGACTGCTCCTTCCAGGGCAACCCTGTGGCCCGCGAGATCGACTTCACCAAGTCCTGCGACATCGCCAAGCGTTACCTGGCCCAGAAGTCGGTGAGCTACAGCAACGCTGTGGCCGCTGAAGCCGGTCCTGCCAAGATCAAGATTGGCGAGAAGGAAATCGTGGCTCCTGTGGCCAAGGTTGAAAACCACAAGTTCACTGCCGACAGCGTGGCCGCAACCGCCGCCTTCAAGAAGGAAGTCGACGCTGCCTTGACCGAAGCCGGTTACCCCGCCAAGGCCGATCCGGCCAAGGTGGACAAGGTGATGATCATCATCATCCTGTCGATCCTTGTGATCTACGTGACCATGGTGTACGGCCCGATCGCGGCCATGCTGGTGGAACTGTTCCCGACCCGTATCCGCTACACCTCCATGTCGCTGCCCTACCACATCGGCAACGGCTGGTTCGGTGGCCTGATGCCGACCATTGCCTTTGCCATGGTCGCCCAGAACGGCGACATGTACTATGGTCTGTGGTACCCCATCGTGATCGCAGCAGTGACTTTCGTGATCGGACTGCTGTTCGTTCGCGAAACCAAGGACGTCGACATCTACGCCGGCGACTGATCCGTGTAAGCAACCCGGGGGGACTCGGGTGCTACATTCAAGGCCTTCCCTCGGCGGAGGGCCTTTTCATTGGTGTACTGGAGATTGAGACATGTGGAAAATCGTTGTGGCGTTCATTGCTTTTGCAGCTGCTGCCCTTTATATGATCAGCCAAGGCGGTGACATTGACATGGGTGGCGAAAAGCATGGTGTCGAGAGCCATGGTCCTGCACACGACGCATCGGCTCCTGCCAGCGCGCCCGCAGCACCGGCCTCCGACGCGAGCGCCGCCAAGTGAGTCTGCCTATTGCCCGGAATTGATCCGGACGCTGCCAAAGGCCACGCTTTGCGTGGCCTTTGTTTTGGGCGGCGCAACGGTCACGCAAGGCCCCCTAGAATGTTTGGCCTCAACCCGAAAAGCCCGACATGTCCCAAGGCCAGATCCGCATCCGTGGTGCCCGCCAGCACAACCTCAAGAACCTCGACCTCGACATCCGCACCGGCGAGTTGACGGTGGTCACCGGCCCCAGCGGCTCAGGCAAGTCCAGCCTGGTGTTCGACACGCTGTACGCCGAAGGCCAGCGGCGCTATGTGGAGACCTTCAGTGCCTATGCGCGGCAGTTCCTGGACCGCATGGACAAGCCGGCGGTCGACAAGGTCGAGGGGGTGCCCCCGGCCATCGCCATCGACCAGACCAACCCGGTGCGCAGCTCGCGCTCCACGGTGGGCACGATGACCGAGCTCAACGACCACCTCAAGCTCTTGTTCGCGCGCCTGGGGCAGCTGTTCGACAAGGACACGGCCCAGTCCGTGCGCCACGACAGCCCCGAAACGATTTACGCTGAGTTACAGCAGCGTGCCCGCGAGGCAGGCGACCCGCGCCTGTACCTCACCTTTCCGGTCGAGCTGCCGTCCAACACCACGGCCGAGCAGGTCGAGCAGTGGCTTTCCGCCAGCGGCTTCACCAAGGTGCAGGCTGAGCGCGAAGTGGCCACCCCTACCGGCCCTCGCAAGGTGCTCGATGTGGTGGCCGACCGGTTCCGTCTGGCCAATGCCGAAAAGGCCCGTGTGGTCGAAGCCATCGAGGTGGCATTGAAGCGTGGATCGGGGCGCTTGAATGTTTATGTGGAAAGCGATGCCGGCTCTGACATGTGGCGCTTCTCCACCGGCCTGCACTGCCCCGACAGCGATCTGCGCTACACCGACCCGACCCCGTCGATGTTCTCCTTCAACTCGGCTGTGGGCGCCTGCGAGGCCTGCCGCGGCTTTGGCCGCGTGATCGGCGTGGATTACGGGCTGGTGATTCCCAACGACAAGCTGACCTTGCGTGCCGGCGCGATCAAAACCATCCAGACCCCCGCCTGGCAGGAGTGCCAGGACGACTTGATGCGCCACGCCGAAGCGGCGGGTATCCCGCGCGACACGCCCTGGGCCAAGCTGACCCAGGCGCAAAAAGACTGGGTGATCAAAGGCTCGCCGAACTGGAACGGCAAGTGGAACCAGCAGTGGTATGGCATTGCCCGCTTTTTCGAGTACCTGGAGAGCAAGGCCTACAAGATGCACATCCGGGTGCTCTTGTCCAAGTACCGCAGCTACACCGAGTGCCCGAGTTGTTCGGGGGCGCGGCTGAAGACCGAGAGTTTGTTGTGGCGCATCGGGACCAAGGAGGAAGCCGATGCCGTCCTTGAGTCGTCCAAACGCTTCATGCCCACCGGTGTGAAGTGGACACGGTCGCAGCTCGAAGCGCTGCCGGGCTTGAGTCTGCACGACATGATGCTGATGCCGCTGGATCGGTTGCAGCGGTTTTTTGCGTTGGTGTCTGAGCGGGCTGTGCAGACTACTGCCGGGGAGGGCGCGGGGCGTCTGGCTCCGGGCTCCTCATGCTGCGGGGGTACGCAGAAATCGTCACCCGAAGCCAGCCACCCCGCCCCCTCCCCGGCAGTAGCCATGGGCGATGCACCAGCGCA
>JACCDW012045289.1_pt1 | contig 16386 bp, 13 predicted proteins | sample 7449781 | NCBI WGS metagenome assembly JACCDW01 (sample SAMN15323449, study PRJNA562643) | freshwater metagenome | isolation source: river surface water | place: USA:Blue River Watershed | collected 2017-08-18
CAGGGGGAGGAGCTGGGCCTGCCGCAAAGCACGCTGGCGTTCGAAGACCTGCAGGACCCGTTTGGCCTGGCCAACTGGCCCTTGAACCCCGGCCGCGATGGCTGCCGAACGCCCATGCCGTGGCGGCGGGCTGCGCCGCAAGCGGGATTCAGTACGACACGACCGTGGTTGCCCGTTGACCCCGCGCATGCTGCGCTTGCGGTCGATGTGCAGGAAACGCAGGCCGACTCGATGCTGCAACACACCCGCACGCTGCTGCGCCTGCGGCGCGAGCATCGGGCGCTGCGCACCGGCCGATGCGCTGTGCTGCATGCGGCTGGCGATGTGCTGGTGCTGCGCCGTGGTGACGTGGGGGGTGAATCCGGCGGTGCCGTGCTGGCGATCTTTAACCTGGGTGCTAGCCAAGCGCCCTGGCCGGCTGACCTGCCGCCTGGCGGGCTGGACCCGGCGCGCTGCCTGTGGTGTCACCCTCACGCATGGGCAGCCGACACGGCCTTGCCCGCCGGCGCGGCAGCCTTCTTCCTCGTGCAACAGCGCACATCCCAAGAACCGAATCCATGAGCGAACTCGACGCCCCTTATCCCCTCACGCCTGAGCAGATCGCGCAGTTCCGCCGCGATGGCTTCATCAAGCTCAAGGATGTGCTGAGCGCGCAGACGCTGGGCCACTATGGCCGTGAAATCACCCGCCTGACGGTGGACCTCAACACCGAGCAGCGCCCCTTGCACGAGCGCAGCACCTATGACCGTGCCTTTCTGCAGGTGATGAACCTGTGGGAGCAGAGCCCACTGGTGGGACGCTTTGTGATGGGGCAGCGCTTGGGACAACTGGCAGCCGAACTGCTGGAGGTGGATGGGGTGCGGCTTTACCACGACCAATCTTTGTACAAGGAACCGGGCGGTGGCATCACGCCGGCGCATGCCGACCAGTATTACTGGCCGCTGAACTCCGACCGCACCATCACGGCCTGGGTTCCCTTGCAGGCCGTGCCCCCTGCCATGGGGCCGCTGGGCTTCTATGCCGGGAGCCAGTCGGAGGCCTTTGGTCGCGACCTGGGCATCTCCGACGAAAGCGAAGAAAAGATCAGCGCCAACATGGCCCGGCACGGCTTTGCCTTCTCCAGTGGTGCGTTCGACCTGGGCGAGGTCAGCTTCCACTTGGGATGGACCTTCCATAAGGCCGGCCCGAACTTGAGTGACCGACCGCGATCGGTGATGACCATCATCTACATGGATGCGGCCATGCGCCTGGTACCCGCCCTGAATGCGGTGCAGGCCAATGACCGGGACCAATGGTGCCCCGGTGCTGGTGAAGGCCAGGTCATCGACACCCGCAAGAACCCCGTCATTTGGCAGCGCAGCTGATGCATCATGCCTTCACGCTGCATCCAACTTTGCCACGCATGAGTCCCATGAGCCGTCGCCACTTTCTTCAGATGTCTTCCATCCTGATCACCGGTCCGTTTTGGACGCCTCCAGAGGCAAATGCGGCCACCTTGCAAACACCCAGTGTGGGCAGGGTGGAGCGCCTGCCCGCCTTCCCGTCGAAGTTCGTTGATGCACGCCCGGTCGACGTGTGGCTGCCCCCTGGCTACAACCCTGCCGCGCGTTACGCCGTGCTGTACATGCACGACGGCCAGATGTTGTTTGATGCCACGACCACCTGGAACAAGAAGGCCTGGAAGGTGGACGCCGTGGCCGCTCGGCTCATGGCGAAGGGCGCGGTGCAGGACTTCATCGTGGTGGGCCCCTGGAACAACGGCAAGTTTCGCCATGCCGAGTACTTCCCTGGGAAGTTCCTGCCGCATCTGCCCCAAGACCTTCGGGGGAAGCTCATTCAGCAGGGCCTGCAGGGGCAGTCGCGAAGCGACGCCTACCTGCGATTTTTGGTGGAGGAACTCAAGCCCGCCATCGATGCCCGGTACGCGACGCGCCCTGAGCGCGAAGCCACGTTTTTGATGGGCTCCAGCATGGGTGGCCTGATCAGCGCCTATGCCCTGTGCGAATACCCAAAGGTCTTCGGCGGTGCGGCCTGCCTCAGCACCCACTGGATCGGCAGCTTCCAGCACAACGACGAGATCCCCAGCGCGGCGATTGCCTACCTGCGCGAGGCGCTGCCGGAGCCGCGCACCGTGAAGTGGTGGATGGACCGCGGCACAACGGAGCTCGATGCGCAGTACGCACGGGCGCAGGCGCGCATCGACGCACTGATGGCCGAAAAGGGCTTCGTGGCGGGGCCGCGCTACCAGTCGCGTGTGTACGAGGGCACGGGCCACAACGAAGACGCCTGGGCGCAGCGCCTGCACGAACCCTTGGAATTTCTGCTTTGAAGCCGCTTCACCGGCGACACCTGCTCAAGGCCGCAGCGGCCGTGCCCATGGCGTCATTCGGGCCCTGGGCCTCGGCCACAGCGGCAGGGGAGGGGCAAGGGCAGGAGGCAGGCAAGGCAGCGCGGAACTACACCCGCCACGTCGACCCCTTCATCGGCACCGATGGAACAGGTCACGTCACGCCGGGAGCCACCGTGCCCTTTGGCATGGTCTTTCCCGCGCCCGACAACGCCGACCGAGGCTGGAGCTACAGCGCGGGGTACCAGTTTCGCAACCCGCGCATCCTGGGTTTTTCCAACACGCATCACAGCGGCGCGGGCATTCCTGAGCTGGGCGATGTGCTGCTGCAGCCGCGCAGCGGCACGGCATGGTCGCTTCACACCCGTGACTTCAGCGCCGCGAAGTCACAAGAGCAGGCCAAGCCGGGTTGGTACGCCGTGCGCCTGGCCTCGCATGGGGTCAACGTGGAGCTGACGGCCACGGCCAAGGTGGCCGTGCAGCGCTACCGCTTCGATAAACCTGGGCGCGTGCAGGTGCTGGTGGACCTGCAACACGGCCTGCACTATGTGGACACGCCTGCTGCGCTGCGCGCAGAGGTCACGCCGCGCCCGGATGGGGTGCAGGGCACGGTGTGGCGGCGCAACTGGGTGGAGCGGCAGCTGTCCTTCGTGGTGCGGTTCAGCCATCCGGTCCTGCGCCAACAAACCCTGCCGCCGAGCGTGGGCGAGAACGCGCCGCGCCTGCTGCTGGACTTCGACCTGGGCCGTGAGCGGACCCTAGAAGCACGGATTGCCTTGTCGACGGTGGACGAGCAGGGCGCACAACTGAACCTGCACACGGCCGAAGGCCGTGGTTTCAATGACATTCGGCAGGCTGCGGACGAGCAATGGAACGAACTGCTGGGCCGAATCCACATCACCGCAGATGCGCGCACGAAGCGGCTCTTCTACTCAGCCCTGTACCGAACGATGCAGCACCCCAGCGACATCGCCGATGCCGACGGCCGCGTGCGCGGCCCGCGGGGCGAGGTTGTTCAGGCACCCGGCGGCGTGTACTACTCGACGATGAGCCTGTGGGACACCTTCCGAGCCTCACATCCCCTGTTCACACTGATCGTGCCCGAGCGGGTGCCTGGCTTCATCAACACGCTGATGGCGCATCACCGGCAACAGGGTTGGTTGCCGCTGTGGCCCAGTTGGGGCCGCGAGACCTACTGCATGATCGGCAACCCGGCCTTGCCGGTGATGGCCGATGCACTCATCAAGGGATTCGGCGCGAACGGTGCCATTGATGAAGAAGCGGCGCTGGTGGCGATGGTGGAGACCAGCACCCGCGATCGGCTTGATGCGCCGCAGTGGGCGCAGCGCAGTTGGGCCTGGCTGGACCAGTACGGCTACCTGCCCTTTGATCTTCAAGAGGGCGAGTCGGTGAGCATGACGGCCGAGCTGGGCTATGGCGATGCGGCCGTCGCGGCCGTGGCACAGCGCCTGGGCCGCCACGATCTGGCCGAGCGTTTTGAGAAGCGCTCGCGAGGCTGGCTGCACTTGTTCGACGACAGCACGCGCACGCTACGGGGTAAGGACAGCCAAGGACGCTGGCGCACCCCCTTCGACCCCGTGATGGCCACTTCGCCGCTGAAGAATCCGGGCGACTACACCGAGGCCAACGCCTGGCAGTACACCGCCACACCCGCGCTTCACGATGCGCTGGGCTTTCGTGCGCGGTTGGGTGGGGCCGCAGCGCTGGAAGCCTGGCTCGACCGATTCTTCAGCCTGCCGATACCCAAGCCCGACAAGCACCTGGGCCAGGAGGCCCTGATCGGCCAGTACGCGCACGGCAACGAACCCAGCCACCACATCACCTGGCTGTATGCCTACACGGATTCGCCCCACAAGGGTCAGCGCCTGCGCGAACAGATCGTCAAGCGCTTCTACGGCACCTCGCCCGCCGGCTTGGTGGGCAATGACGATGTGGGACAGATGAGCGCGTGGCTGGTGTTCGCGATGCTGGGCTTCTATCCGGTGCAACCCTCCAGCGGCGAATACGTGCTGGGCCGGCCGATGGTGGAGGCAAGCTTGCGACTGGCCGGTGGAGCGGTGATGAGGCTTCGTGGGCGTGGCGGTCGGGCGCAACTCAATGGCCGTCTCTTGGGCCAGGACAGGGTCTCCCATGCGGACCTGTTGGCCGGCGGCGAGTTGCGGTGGGGGCAGGGTCGGGCCTGATCCTCCCAGGGCCTGAACGTTTTTTTTATCTCCCTTCGGGAATTATGGATTTGAATGAAAGGTTGCGAAAACACAATGAATCATTGATAATTCAACCATCGTGATACACAACCGCATCGCCTTGTACCGCGCCGAGCGGGGCTGGAGCCGCAAGGAGCTCGCCGCCATGGTCGAGGTGAACCCCCAGACCATCGGCTTTCTTGAGCGCGGCGACTACAGCCCCAGCGTGGAGTTGGCCCTCAAGTTCGCCCGCCTGTTCGGCGTGTCGGTGGAGCGGCTGTTCTCGCTGGATCCGTTCCCATCGCTGGCCGAGGAGTTGAGTGGGCAGGTGCGTGCGCCTTCGGCTGCACAAGCTCCGCCCTTCATACCCGAGAAGCCCTTGAGCGACATGCCCTGAGCAGGCCGCATCAGTCAACACAAACGATGCACCGTCACACCTGAAGCCCACAGCATGAACACCCCGCAGTCCTCCTCTTCCCGCGCCAAGCCGACCTTCCTGAAGGTTCGCCCCGCCACGGCGCGCGTCATGTCCGCCCTGGCGCTCGTGGCACTGCATGCCTGGTTCCTACTGAAGTTCTTCCTGGTCGAGCCGCGGCCAGAACTGCAGGTGGCGGTGGGCCTGTGCGGCCTGGTCGGCATGCTGTCGGCCGTGTTCGTCTTCGTCACTCGCTATACCTTCCAGGCCCATGCCAGTCAGGGCGACATCGATGAGCGCGAACTGCTGCAGCGCAATGCAGCCTACTTCCGCACCCACCAGTACATGATCGTCATGGTGCTGGTGGGCCTGCTGGTCATGGAGTTCTGGGAACGCGCCACGGGCCTGACCATCAGCGTGGGGCAACTGGGCAACTTCCTCAGCGTGCTGTTCTTCAGCGGATTGATCATGCCGGCCACGATCCTGGCCTGGCAGGACCGCAGCGAAGAGGCGCCGGAAGAGGACTGAACGTCCGAGTCAGCCCCGACACCCTGTCCACGCTGGCCGACCGTTCGTCGGCCCCCACCGCCGTCCATCCCATCCTGCTGGAACCCCCAGGTTTCGGCAGGCAGGATCGGTGCACCTTCAACACTCTTCGAACGCTGAATCGAATTCTGAACATGAAGCACTTCACTCTCAATACCTTGGCCTCCTGCACCACATTGGCTGTGTCTGGCCTGCTGTCGAGCGCGACCATCGTCACCGGCGCCTTGGTCGTCTTCGGTGGGATGGCCCCCGCCGAGGCATGGGCCCAGTCGGCTGCTGCGGCGGCGCCTGCCGTTGGCGCTCGCCAAGTCATCACGTCGGCCGAGCAACTGCCCCGCCGCACCGTGAAGCTTGAGAAGCTGCCCAGCCAGTACCTCGATGCCCCACGTGCCGAGGTGATGGCCCTGGCCGAGGCGGTGGAGAAGAACCTGCGCGAGGACCTGCAGCGCTTTGACATCCAGGACGCAGCCACGCTGCGCAGCTACTACGGCGGCTTGCTCACGCTGGCGCAGTTCAAAGGTGATTGGGCGGCGGTACCTGCCCTGGTGGAGCGCCTGAAGGCCTTGCAGGACAAGCCTGGCCCGCGTGCCACCACCGGCACCATGGCCATGATCCTGGCCGAACAGCAAAGCGCAAAGCGCGATGCCAACTGGGTGCAGGCCGAGGTGCAGCGCCGCTATGGGGCGATGAACTGGGCGGATGTGGCCGACGGCGTCAAGGCCTTCAAGGGTCAGATGGAGCTGATGAATCCCGCCCTGACCAAGCCCGCCTTCGAGCAGCAGGTGGACGTGATGGCGCGCAACATGCAGATGACCGTGCCCGAAGGGCTGGTGGGCTCCATCGTGAGTGCGCGACTGCAGAACGAGTTGATGGTGCCGATCAAGGGCGCGGTGGTGGCCGGCCTGCAGGCGGTGATGGATGCCAAGGCCAAGGCGACCCCGGCCAAGCCCGATGTGTGGACGCCGCGCCTTTTCACCATCGCCCCCAACGCCAAGGCTTCCGAAGTGGGCGTGGGTATCTGGGACTCGGGTGTGGACCTGTCCCTGTTCAAGGCCACGTCTGGCAAGGGCATCGCTTTCGATCGTGAAGCACGGCCTTCCAGCGACCTGCTGCGCCCCTTGGGAGACGCCGCCCCACGCTGGCCCGTGCTCAAGCAATTGGTCAAGGGATCGATGGACCTGCAGGCTGGCCTGGACACCGAAGACGCGCAGCGCCTGAAGCAGGCGGTGGCCACCCTGAACCCCGCGCAGGTGAAGGCCTTCCAGGAAGACCTGAGTCTGGTGGGCGTGTACACGCACGGCACGCACGTGGCCGGCATCGCCGTGGACGGTAACCCCTTTGCCCGCGTGTACACCGCCACCATGCTGTGGGAGCACCGCAGCGAACCGGTCAAGCCTAGCGAAGAGATGTCACGCCGCACCGCGGCCAACTACCGGCAGATCGTGCAGTCCTTCAAGGACCAGAAGTTGCGCGTGGTGAACATGAGCTGGCGCTATGGCGCTTCGGCCTATGAAGGCATGCTGGCCTGGCACAACGTGGGCGCCACCCCGGAAGAGCGCAAGCAGTTGGCGCGCAAGCTGTTCGCCATCGAGCGTGATGCCCTGCGCGAGGCCATTGCCTCAGCCCCGGAGATCCTGTTCGTGGCGGGCTCGGGCAACGAGGACAACAGTGCCGACTTCGAGGAGTACATCCCCGCGGGCCTGAACCTGCCCAACCTGATCACCGCCGGTGCGGTGGATATGGCAGGTGAAGAGACCAGCTTTTCCACCTTCGGCAAGACCGTGGTGGTGCATGCCAACGGCTTCCAAGTGGAGAGTTTCCTGCCCGGCGGCGACCGCGTGAAGTTCAGCGGTACCAGCATGGCCAGCCCTCAAGTGGCCAATGTGGCGGCCAAGCTGTTTGCCTTGAAACCCGAACTCACCGTGGCGCAGGTGCGCAAGGCCATCATCGACACCTCTGAGCGCAAGGGCCGCGTGAACCTGATTCACCCGCGGCGCGCCGCGCAGCAGGTGGGCATTGCGCTCTGACCGTTTCCGTGACCCACGCCATGCCGGCCTGAACGGTCATGGCGCCTGGGGCGGGGGAGGGTGCTGGCTGGGGCTGCCTCAGCGTGTGGCCCAACCCCCGCTGACCGGGAACACCTGCCCCACGAAGCAGGCCGCCGCGTCGCTGCACAGGTAGGCGGCAAAGCGGGCGTCTTCTTCGGCGCTCACCAGCCTGCCCAGCGGCACCTCTCGCGTCAGCCGTTCCTGAAATCGGGGGTTTGCCTGCACCTCGGGCCCGTAGTAGGTGGGGTTCTCGACGAAGTTCTGGGCGATCGCGTTCATCTGGATGCCGCTGGCGGCCAACTCCAGCCCGACCGACTGCACATAGGCCAACTGCGCGCCGCGCGCGGCGCTGTAGCTGCCGGTGCGCTTCTGGCCGCGAAGGGCGGCGGCACTGCCCATGATCAGGATGCGCCCGCTGCGCCGCGCGAGCATCTGCGGCAGCACCGCGGCCACCAGCCGTGGCATGGGGTCGACCAGATGGGCGAACACTGTGCGCCACTCGGCATCGCTGATGTCAGCTGCTGGCGTGCTGGGTGCTGGCAAGGCCAGGTGCACGATCAGCACGTCAATGTGCCCGGCCTCACGCACGATGGACGCCGGCAGGGCCGGGTCGTCGCCCAAGGGCTGTGCATCGGCGATCAGGTCGGCGCCGCCATCCCTCAGGACGGCGGTCAAGGCCGGACCCATGAAGTCATTGGCCTGTGTGAGCAGAATGCGCTTGCCGTCCAGGCGGGTTGAAGCCATGGTGGGCCGACACCGTCAGGGCTTGAGCGCCAGGATCAGTTCGACCATGGCCTTCAGGTCGGGGTCACGCACCAGCGGTTGGGGCGGCATGATGTCTTCACCCCACACGCCAGCGCCGCCTTCCTTGATCTTCTTGGCCAGCTTTTGCGCGGCCGCTGGGTCTTTGGCATACCGCAACGCGACCTCCTTCATCGTGGGGCCGTATTTGCGCTTGTCGATCAAGTGGCAAGCGGTGCAGTTGTTGCGTTGAAGCAGGAGCTGCAGAGCGTCCGGGCCCTGCGCTTGTTGTGCCTGTTGGACAGGTTGGCTTTGTGCGTGGGCCTCAGGTTGCATCGGGCCCACCATCAGCAGGATCGGCAGAGCCATCAAGGGCAAGGCACGCAGCGTGCGCCCGCGCGAAGGTGCGGAAGAAGAAGCGAGTGACAGCATGGTCGATGGAAAGGGCTTGGAGGGCTTGGGAGACCCCAGCAAACCGGCTCTGCACAGCGCAGCCAAGTCGTGGGGCCTCTTCAACAAGGGAAAGACGCGCTGCACCGGGCAGCGCGTCACGGGGCACCGACCGCTTTACTGCGGACGGACGCGGTAGATCATGCCGCTGGCCTCGTCGGCCACGTACAGCATGTTGTCAGGGCCCAAGCTGACGTGGCGGAAACGACCCGCAAAGGTGGGCCAGGACAGCTCTTCACGCTTGGAGGTCAGACCATCCTTGCTGATTTCCAAGATGTCGATGCGGTTGCCGGTGGGCGTGCCGTGGATGCCGATGCCGGCATAACCCACCGCCAGTCGACCTTCCCACTGCTTCCAGTGCTTGCCCACCAACCACACGCTGCCGCACATGCCTTGCGACAGACCGTTGTTGGTCCAGGCCGGCTTCATCGCGTTCGGGTAGGTCTTGAGGTCGGTCATGGGCATGAAGGCCGAACGGTCCTTCGGCGGCATGGCGCCCATCTGGTTGGGCGAGTAGCCGCAGTAGTTGTCCGGGCAGTCACCGCGGCCACCAACGTTCGGGCGCGGGTCCCAGCCACCGTTGCCACCGTTGACGAGCTTGGTCACTTCGTCGGTGTGCCAGGGGCCGTTTTCAGAAATGAAGGGCTCGTTCGTGCCGGGGCGGAAGGCAATGCCCTGCGGGTTGCGGAAGCCGTAGGCGAAGATGCGCTTGTCGAAACCTGCCGGCGGGTTGTTGCCGGCGGCGGCCTTGCCGTCACGGTCCACACGCAGCACCTTGCCGCGGATCTCAGTGGGGCTTTGCGGGCCGGCGCCGCTGTGGTTGTCGCCGGTGGTCACGTACAGGAAGCCATCACCCGGATTGAAGCGGATGCGGCCTCCGTTGTGGGCACCTGGGCCGCCGAAGGGATGGTTGGACTTCGCCGGCTTGTAGCCGATATCCTTGATGATCTCGACGATGTCGGACACCTTGGTCATCGAATCGTCCACCTTCATCCGCATCACGATGTTGTTATAGCCACCGTAGGTGCGGTTCGGGCCCTTGGAGCTCGAGTAGACGTACACGAATCGGTTGGACTTGAAGTCGGGGTCGACCGCCACCCCTTGCACGCCGGCCTGTCCGTCGCAGAAGAGGTCGTTTTTCACGGTGGCAAAACCCGTGACACCGCCCACACCCAGCAGGGTATTGACCTTGCCGTTGGGCATGCGCACCGACAGGCCGCGGCACTTCTCGGTGAAGAACATGGTGCCGTCCTGCAGGAAGGCCATGTCCCAGGGCATCTCAGTCTTCTGGAAATCTTCGGCCACCACGGTCACGCTGGCCATGGCCGGTGCGGCCATCAGGCTGCCGGCAGCCAGCAGGCCAACAGGCAGCAACTTGCTCAGGGTTCTGCCTCGAGTCGAGCGGGTCTCGCTCGAGGACTGCTTCAAGATTCCGGACTTCATCGATTTGTCTCCGTTTTTGTGTAACCGCCCTTCGGGCCCAAGGGCCTTGGGGAACTGCTTGGTTGCTGAATCCGCAGCCGATTCCGCTTGAGGGCCTTGGGCCCCCGCGCATCGCCGGCGTGTGCATTCAGATGCACGGTATATGCGGGGACTCTCAAAACCGGGATGGGGAAGAACCCTTGAGCCGGGCCAAGACCCTGTTTGATTTAGTGTCAAGTTATCAAGACAATTTGTGAATCAGGAGGAATAGACATATGAACGCCACTCGCCCAGTCGGTACCCGAACCCTTGAAGATGTGCTGGTCTCTTTTTTGACGCGCCACGCGGGCAAGATCTACCTGGGCCTGCTGGTGCTGGCCCTGGTCGTGGTGAATCTGCACCCGGGTGCTTGAGTCCGGTAGAGCGGTCACGCGCCTCGTGAAGCCAAGCGTGGGTCGGGCACGGACGGGTCGTCCTCGGCCAAACGGCCCACCCTGAACCACGCCGCATACAACGCCGGCACAAACACCAGGGTCAGCACGGTACCCACAATCAGTCCACCCATGATGGCAATCGCCATGGGTCCCCAGAACACGCTGCTGGCCAGCGGAACCATGGCCAGCACCGCGGCTGCCGCGGTCAGCACCACGGGCCGCGCGCGGCGCACCGTGGCTTCGACCAGGGCCTCGGTGGGTGGTGTGCCGCTGGCGATGTCGGTGTCGATCTGATCAACGAGAATGACCGCATTGCGCATGATCATGCCGCTGAGGGCGATCACGCCCAGCAAGGCCACAAAGCCGAACGGCGCCTTGAAGATCAACAGCGCGGGCACCACGCCTACCAATGCGAGCGGTGCAGTGAGGAACACCATCCACATCCGCGAGAAGCTCTGCAGCTGCAGCATCAGGAAGAAGAGCATCACCACGAACATCAGCGGGAAGACCGCAAACAGCGCCGTGTCGGACTTGCGCGTTTCCTCCGAGGCGCCACCAATTTCGATACGATATTCCGGTGGCAGGTCGGCGACGATGGCCTGAAGCGTCGGCCAAATCTTCGAGGTGGCGGCTGGCCCTTGCACGCCATCCAGCACGTCGGCTCGAACGGTCAGCGTCAACTCTCGGTTGCGCCGCCACAGCACCGGTTCTTCAAAGGTCGGTGTCAGCTTGGCGATTTGCGACAGCGGCACCACCGCACCGCTGCGGGTGAAGAGCGTCACATCCCCTAGCCGCTCAAGGTTGAGTCGCTCAGCCGCCGTGCCGCGCAACGTGACGTCGATGAGTTCCTCGCCTCTGCGGATCTGCGTGACTGGCAGTCCGCTCAGCGCCATCTGGGTCATGTTGGCGATGTCAGTGCTTGTGATGCCCAGCCGCCGCGCCTTGTCCTGGTCCACATTCAACTGTACGGAACGCACCTGCTCATCCCAATCCAGCTGGGTGTCGCGCACCAGCGGACTTTCGCGAACCGTGTCCCGCACGCGGTAGGCAATCGCCCGCAGCGTGGCACTGTCCTTGCCCACCACACGGAACTGAACGGGAAAGCCTACGGGCGGCCCAAACTCAAAACGAGTGACCCGCCCATGCAGATCCGGGAATTGCTCACCCTGGGCAAACAACGCCAACAGGCGGGCCCGAACCGCCTCGCGGTCTTCGATGCTGCGGGTGTTCACCACGACCTGAGCCAAGCCCGGGTTCGGAAGATCCGCGGAGATGGAAAGGAAGAACCGCGGTGCGCCTGCACCGGTGTAGGCCGTGAAGCGTTCCACCTGGGGGTCGGCCTTCAGCACCTGTTCCAAGCGCTGCACCTGCTGCTCGGTGGCGGTAAATGAGGCCCCTTCGCGCAGCCGCAGGTCAACGATGAACTCCGTGCGGGAGGCGGTGGGAAAGAACTGCTGCTGCACCAGGCTCATGCCCGCTGCACTGAGACCAAAGATCAGGGCCGTCGTACCCAGCACCCACCACCGGTGGGCCACACACCAGGTCAGCAGCGCGCGCAGTCGGGTGTACACCGGTCGTGCATAAGGGTCGCCGCCGTGCCCCTTCATCACTTGGGGCAGCAGCTTGACGCCCAGGTAGGGAGTGAACACCACGGCCACGAACCACGAGGCCACGAGCGCCACACCCACCACCCAGAAGATTCCGCCGGCGTACTCGCCGGAGATGGACTTGGCAAATCCCACTGGCATGAAGCCAGCCACCGTCACCAAGGTTCCGGTGAGCATGGGAAAGGCGGTGGATGTGTAGGCGAAGGTGGCCGCGCGAACCCGATCCCATCCCTGCTCGATCTTCACCACCATCATCTCCACCGCGATGATGGCGTCGTCCACCAGCAGTCCCAGCGCGATGATCAGAGCCCCCAGCGATACGCGGTCCAGGCTCCACCCCATGACGGCCATCACCGTGGCCACCAGCGCCAGCACCAGCGGCACCGATGCAGCCACCACGATGCCGGTGCGCCAACCCAGGAACAGAAAGCACACCACCAGCACAATGACCAAGGCTTCCAGGAAGGAGCGCTCGAATTCCCAAACCGAATCGTCGACGATCTTGGGTTGGTCGGCCACCTTTTCCACGGTCACGCCCAAGGGAAGTGCTGCCTCCAACGCGCTCATGCGCTCGTCCAGCGCCGCGCCCACCTTCAGCACGTTGGCCGTCTTCTCGAAGGCCAGGCCCAGCATCAGAACCGGCCTTCCGTTGTGCCGCACTGTGAACTGCGGCGGTTCTTCAAGGCCCGACTTGATGTCGGCCACATCGGCCAGGCGCAGCAGCCGTCCGCCCACCTCAATCGGGACGTTGGCCACATCGCGTGCATCACGCAAGCCCAGGCCGCCCTCGGACAACCTGAGGAACACCCGATCGGCTCGTCCTTCGATGCTGCCCGCCGGCGCGACTGTGTTTTGGCGGTTCAAGGCCTCGATGATGGCTTGCGGCGACACACCCATAGCGGCCAGGCGTGCGCTGGACAACTCGACGTACACCTTCTCGGGCTGTCGGCCAAACACCTCAATGCGTGTCACACCCTTGACTGCCTGCAGCTCGCGTTTGGCGGCATCGACCAGCGCTTGCAGTTCGGGCCAGGTCAAATCCGGCGCACTGAAGGCATAGAGCACGCTGTAGACATCACCGAACTCGTCGTTGAAGAAGGGGCCGCGCACGCCGTCCGGGAATTCGTGCCGTATGTCGGTGATCTTCTTTCGGGCCAGGTACCACGCCCGGTCCAGCTCGTGCTTCGGGGTGCCGCCCTTCATCCAGAAGTTCAGGCCACCATAGCCTTGCCGGGCGAAGCTGCGCACGTAGTCGATGCCCTCGATCTTCTGCAGCTCACGCTCCATGCGGTTAAGCACCTGATCCTGCACCTGCTGCGCGGTCGCGCCTGGCCAGGCCACCACAGCGCTCATGGCCGGTACGTTGAAGTTCGGATCTTCCAGGCGTCCCAGCCGAGTGAAGGAGAACGCGCCCACCACCAGGGTGACGATGATGAGGAAGAGCACAAGGGCGCGGTGGGTGACCGCCCATTCGGACAGGTTGAAGGACTTCATCGCGCAGCCACCGGCGAAAGCGCTTCGGCCAGGGGCCTTGCAACGGGACGCACCTTCATCCCTGCGTCAAGCTTCTGGGCGCCCGCCGTCACCGCCAGCGCACCGTCCTTCAGGCCGCCTACGCGAACCTGTTCCGTGGTCTGCGACTGCAGTTCTACCTTCTGGCGCATCAAGGCACCGTTGGCGGCGTCAACCGTCCACACGAAGGTGCCCTCGGTTGTGGTCAGTAATGCGCCCACTGGCAGCGTGGCGCCGGTCGTGGTGCCCGGCTGGCGCAGGCGAACTTCAGCGCTCATGCCCATGTGCACCGTCTTGACCTGAGTGGGCGACACCATTGCATAGCGCACCCGCGTGGTGCGGCTGACCGGATGTGCACTGGGTGCCATCTCCCGCAGGCGCAGCGCGATCGGCTGGGCCGGGGACACAGCGCCCACACCCACGGACTCGATGCCAAATCCGGGCACGGCCTCGGCACGCCACTGCTGCAGGTTAGCCACCAAAGCCTCCGGCACGTCCACCACCACCTCCAGTTCACCGGGCCGCGCCACACTCACGACGGCCTGCCCCTCGGTCACCATTTGCCCAAGCTCCAAGCGCAAGGCGGTCACCACCCCTTCGAAGGGGGCCGTCAGTGCCGCGTAGCCGGCTCGGTTACGGGCCAGTTCCAGTTGCGATTGCGCCTGTTTCAGCCGAGCCGCCGCGGCATCCGCGCGGGCCTGCTGGCGCTCGGCATCGGCCGCGCCCACCGATCCATCACCCAGCAATCGACGAAACCGCTCAGCATCGCTGGCCGACTGCACGGCCTCCACCTCCGCGGCCCGCTGCTGATCGGCGGCAGCCTGCACCGCCAGCCGGTAGTCGGTCGGGTCCAGGCGCGCCATCACCTGGCCTGCGCGCACGGGTTCACCCAGTTCGACGAGGCGCTCGGTCACCCGGCCCCCAACGCGGAACCCGATTTCGGACTCGATTCGCGGCCGGATGCTGCCGCTGAACACGCGTTGCATGTCGCTGGTTTCGTTGCGCACGGTGGTGACATAGACCGCAGGTTCGGCCGGTGCGGCCGGCTTTTGCGGAGAGCAGCCGACAACGACCATCGCCGTGGCCAGAAGACCCAAGCGGTACATGATGGGTGTATGGAATGCGGGCATGGACAAGACTCCGAGTTACGGTTGTGTCGACGCACTTTGTGCGAGCGGGGGCGTGGGGCTCTGATTCCAGCCACCGCCCAGCGCCTTGATCAGTTGCACCGCAGCCAAGGCGCGCTGCGTTTGGGCTTCGGTCAGGGCCAGTTCGGCGCTCAGCAGTCCCTTGCTGACCTCCAGTCGCTGTAGGCGGTCAATCTGCCCCTCACGCGCCAGTGAATGGGCATTGCGGTCCGCCAGGCGACGTGACGCCAAGGAAGCGGCCAGGCTGTCGCACCGTTGGCGTTCCTGGGCCAAGACCACCAGGCTGCTCTCCACGTCCTGCAAGGCGTTCAGCACGGCTTTCTCATATTGCAGTGTGGCGGCGCGTTCCCGTGCAGACTGCCGTTCCACCGCGGCGCGCAGGCGCCCCGCATTGAAGACCGGCGCCGTGAAGAGCAGGGCGACACTCCGGTAGGCCACCGGTGCCAGGTCCAAGCCGTTGAGCCTCAGGTCTTGCTGACCCAGTACGGCCGAAAGAAAGAAGCGGGGCCAGAGGTCGGCCTGGCTCTCTCTCAGGCGCGCGCTCTCGGCGCGCAGTTGTTGTTCCGCCACGCGAAGGTCGGGGCGGCGGTTCAAGAGCTCCGGTGTCTGGCCAGGCATCAGGCCCGGTACCGAGGGCAGGGCCGCCGGTGCCTGCCGCCAGGGCGCTTCCAAGGCGCTGGGGCTGCGGCCCAGCAGCACGTCAATTTGGTGCTCGGTGGTGGTCACCAGGGTATGCAGGGCCGGCAGTTGCGCGGCCAGCGCCTGCAGCTCGGCCGCGGCGCGGGCCACCTCCAGGTTGCTGGCCAGTCCATGCGTCTGTCGGCGCCGCACCAGGGCTTCAATTTCCTCCTGAACGTTCAACAGCGCTTGAGCGTGCTGCAGGCGCAAGCGAGCCCCTTGCCAGATCAGGTAGTGCCGGGCGATTTCGGTACTGGCCAGCCAGCGGGCCACCTCCACGCCGGAACCGGCGGCCAAGGCATCCAGTGCGGCGGCATCAGCCGCTGCTCGTGCGGCACCGGCGACATCGATTTCCCAGCCCAGGTCCAGCGCGCCGCGAATCGCCCGCGCATCAGGCATGCCGCGCTTGACTTCGGTGGGCAAGCCGCTGCGCTGGTCGGAAGCGGTGCTGTTGACAGACAGCGTGGGCCACAGCCGTGAGGCCATCGCCGTGCTGCCGGCTTGGGCCTGAAGCACACGCTGCTGGGCGATGCGGACATCCAGGTTCTCGCGCTGCACCACGTTCATCAGCTCAGTGAGCACCGGATCGGCGAAGCCTCGCCAAGTGGCGGCATCCAGGTTTTCGGCGCTGGTGGGCGGTGTTTGACGATAGGCCATCGCGTCCATCGACTTCTGCGGCATGTCGACGGCGGGCTGCAGGGTCGAGCATCCCCCCAGCAATGTCGCGGCAACGATGAAGAACCATCGGGTGCTGTGGGGTTGGAAGGTTGAGGTCATTGACGCATTGGGTTGACAATGTCTACCATTCTTTCCCAAATTGGTAGACACTGTCAA
>JACCDW011158262.1_pt1 | contig 16382 bp, 17 predicted proteins | sample 7449781 | NCBI WGS metagenome assembly JACCDW01 (sample SAMN15323449, study PRJNA562643) | freshwater metagenome | isolation source: river surface water | place: USA:Blue River Watershed | collected 2017-08-18
TAAAATGCCTCGAAACCATGACTCATTTAGACGATCGCGCGAAGTTGTTGCTCAAAGCGCTCGTAGAGCGCTACATTGCCGATGGCCAGCCGGTGGGCTCGCGCACGCTTTCCCGTGCGTCTGGGCTGGAGCTGTCGCCTGCCACCATCCGCAATGTGATGTCCGACCTGGAAGAGTTGGGCCTCATTGCCAGCCCCCACACCTCGGCGGGCCGCATTCCCACGGCACGGGGCTACCGGCTGTTTGTCGACACCATGCTGACCGTCAAGCATGAAGATCTGCACGCGCCCAGCCTGGCCCCCGAGCAGCCGCAAAAGGTGATTGCCAACGCTGCCAACTTGCTGTCCAACCTGTCCCATTTTGTGGGGGTGGTGATGGCGCCACGGCGCAGCACGGTGTTTCGTCATATCGAGTTCCTGCGCCTGTCCGATAGGCGCCTGCTGGTGATCATCGTCTCGCCCGATGGCGATGTGCAAAACCGGGTGATCTTCACCGAATCCGATTACACCCAGGCCCAGCTCATTGAAACCGCCAACTATCTCAATGGCAATTTTGCCGGCATGGCCATGGAACAAGTCCGCGAAAAATTGCAGGGCGAGGTCGAGCGCTTGCGCGGTGAAATTGCCGCGCTCATGCAAGCGGCGGTGCAAGTCAGCTCCGAGGCCCTGACCCAGGCCCAGGACGAGGTGATCATCAGCGGCGAGCGCAATCTGTTGTCGGTCAGCGATTTTTCGGCCGACATGGGGCATTTGCGCCGCGCCTTTGAGCTGTTTGAGCAAAAAGCCCAGCTCATGCGGCTGCTCGATGTCTCGGTCAAGGCCGAGGGCGTGCGCATCTACATTGGCGGCGAGAGCCAGATCGTGCCCTTTGAAGAGCTGTCGGTGGTCAGCTCACCCTACGAGGTCGATGGCCAGGTGGTGGGCACGCTGGGCGTGATCGGCCCCACCCGCATGAACTACGACCGCATGATCCAGATTGTGGACATCACTTCCAAGCTGGTCAGCAATGCGCTGAGCCACAAATAACGGGCGTGTGACACACGCCCGTCAGCGTCGCAATTTAACGCCCAAGGTACTGCTGTACCGTGTCCCAGGCGACTTGCTGAAGGTGACTCGCCACTTCCGGCTTCAAGCCTGCGTTGAACTTCAGCCCCACAGGCGACTTGTTGAACAAGGTAGCGTAGGTGGTGGCTGCCGACAAGTAGGTGCCTTCAACGCTGGGATGGCGTTTGTCGGGGGCGTACAAATTCACTTCAGGTTTGACGGCAATTGACTTGGCAAACGCCAAGCCGGCGGGGATCACCAAAACTTTGTTCGCATTGCCGGCCACGGTGTACGCCTCAGCCAAGGCTTGCGTCATCTCGGGCTTGTCCTGGTAAGCCCAGGACATGAAAAACACGGGCACCGAACCATGCTTGCGAACGGTGTCGCTGTGTTTTTTGGCGTACTCATGAAACACCGTCTTCATGGTCGGATGAATCGGACATTGGCTGCAGTCCATCAGCACCGAGGCCTCAAACAGCGGCCCGCTGTTTTGATTGAAGACCACGCTGTTGTCTGCGGCAAAAGAGTACTTGCCGATAGCGTTAGGTCGGAAATACGAGTCCACGTCATGCCAGTCAAAGCCTGAGCCACTGATGGTGATCATGGATTGACGATAAGGATGGCCCTTCATCCCCTCCGAGATCATGGGCGAAAGGTGCGAGATGATGCCATTGTTGAAATAGAAGAAACTGTTGCCAATGTAGGCCACCGACTTGGGCGGGGTGGCGCCCAACTCCTTGACCAGCGGCTTTTCTTGTGCGCTGGAGAGTTGCATGGCGCCCGTCAGGGCCAACAGCGTGGTGGCTTGCAGAAGAATGCGACGAAGGTTCATTCGGTTGTCTCGGTGGCAGTTGAAGAATTCTGCCATTTGACGTGTTCTGTCATGAAAAAACGGTCACTCAAATGACACCTGGCGTTGCCTGATGGGAGGCGTCTTACAATGACGGCTTCGGTTGGGGCGTTAGCTCAGTTGGTTAGAGCAGAGGACTCATAATCCTTTGGTCGAGTGTTCAAGTCACTCACGCCCTACCATTCAAAACACATTGTCAAGAGGCCGGGTCTTGGAAATGGTTGGCGCGCAAGGTCACCACCAGCGTGTCGCGATGGCCTTGTGCGCCCAGCGGCTGTATCGGCGTGCTTTCGTGAATCACGCGGGCATCGTCGAGCAACAGCAACGACCAGGCTTGCGTCAGCGTGAACCGCTCGCCTCTTGGCCCCTGGGCGTCAAACACGCGCGTCTCGCCCCCTTTGATGTTCTCCCGATGGACCACAAAGACGGCGACGAAATCCACGCCATCGCGATGCGCGCCTTCTGGCGTGGGCCGACCGATCCCATCGGTGGTGTCGATGCGGAATTGATGTGCTTCGATACACCAATGGGTCGCCTTGCCGCGCAGTTGGTTGGCGGTGGTGGCCAAAGCAGACAACAGCTTGGGCCATGCCGGCTGACGAAGCGTTCTGTCCAAAATGGGTTCGAACCAACGCTCCATACCGCCGTGCAGTGCGTTGTAGTCCAGCGATTGCCAGTGGGCGCGGTGCGGCACTTGTGTCAATCGGCCGTTCTCAAAAACAAAGCTGCTGTGGCGTCGGCGTCGGTAGCGGCCGCCATCCCTCAAGTGCTTGTCGTGCGGCATGTCGTTCCAGTCGGCCGACAAAGCCTTCAACGCCTCCAGCGAGCAAGCGGCCCACCGAGCCACGCTGGCGGCATCCAGCACACTGAAGCCTTGCTGCGCCATCTGGCTTGGCATGGTTTCAAGTGGGGCGTAGTGAGGTGCTAATTCGTGCATGGGGGAGAATTCAGTTTAGTTTGAATTTTGCAATGAATGGCGCAACGCTTGGGTGGCCAGTTCATTGAGTGACAGGCGAACGCCCAACACGCCGCTGCTCCTGCGAACAGGTGCTTTTCGCAGGCGGATGTCGATGCTGAGGATGTCTGGGTAAGCCACGCACGCCTCGGCGATGCGTGTCATGAGCCGTTCTTGGGTTTCATAGTGCCCATCTTCGGCAAGTCGGTCAATTTCCGCCACCAAAGGGTCATAGTCGAAGACATTGGCCATGGCATCTTTGGCAATGAGCACTTGGTGACAGCCGATGCCCAGCGTCAGATCCAGAAGGTGAATGTCTGGTGGGGTGTCCCGTGGCCCATAAGTGCCAATCCGTGTCTTCAGTGCGAGGTCGCTGAGTTCGACGAAGGCTTGGGCCGTCATGATTGAAGCTGCTCCAAGGTGACGTAGTCCAGCGCACGCACATGCGTGCTTTCCAGAATGACTTTGGGCGCAACGCCCGCCGCATAGGCTTGTTTCCAGCGCAAGGCGCACAAGCACCATCGGTCGCCCGCCTTGAGGCCCGCGAAACGGTATTGCGGTCGTGGGGTGATCAGGTCATTGCCCTGTTGCAGAGAAAAGTCCAAAAAAGCCTGCGTGACTTTGGCGCAAATCACGTGGCTCCCTTGGTCTTGGGCATCGGTGTTGCAACAACCGTCTCTGAAGAAGCCTGTCAGCGGGTCATAGGAGCAGGGAACCAGCGGCGTTCCGAGCACATTCAAGGGTTCTGAGTTCATGGCGTGCCTTCTCGCAAATCGATGCCTTCGTGTTGCGCAATTTTTTCAAGGGCGTTTTCAAACAAAGACCGGGCCGATCCCGAAATGGAGCGCAAGTAGGCGTGCAGGTGGGCGTCGTCCGCATTTCTGTTCAGGCACTCTTGGCTGTACTCTTCAAAGCTCGCCAGTTGGGCAATCAACTCCGCCACATGCCTTGGGCACTCGCACAGCACGTTGGTGGAGATGCCTGCCACCCGCGTCAAGGTTTCGTCAGAGTATTTGCGGCTTGAAATCACCGTGCCTGTTGTTCCAAACTCTTGGGCCCGGGCCGGGTCCACGAACAGCACGGATTGCAGCAATTCGGCCAATTCACTGTCCGAGATCGGCTCACGCCGCACCATCAACCCCGAAAATTTCATGGCTTGCACCACCGATTCAGTGGCAAAGTTGTAGATGACGATGGTTTGTGCGAACTTGTGCTTTTGGATGAGCGCCTGGATGCTGGCGTGCACCGTGGTGTGCAATGCGCTCACTTTGACCAAGAGCACTTGAGATTGCTTGGAGAGTTGGGCCGTTTTCGCAGCGTCCAAGTCGGCCAGCACATCGGTGACTTTGAGTTTGACTTGTCTGAAGCCCAGGGTGAATTTTTTGGATTCGATGCGGTTGGCCATGCCCAAGCCCACGACGGCCAAGCAGAGGGGTTCATCGTTTTTCGCAAGTTTGGGTGGCGTGCTGTGCTGCAAATTGCTCATGCGGCGCAATTGCGCCAAATCCAGGTTGGCAATCGCACTGATGGCGTGGCCTTCGCCAGAGAGTTGCTTGAGCAAAAGAGCCTTGGAGACATCTTGCTCTTCAAACAAACGCTGCTTGCCTTCGGTTTTGACCGGGCTGAAGGCACCGTAGCGCGTTTCCCAAATTCTGAGCGTTGTAACAGGGATGCCCGTTGTTTTGGAGACAGCGCCGATTCGAAAGCGTGGCCCTGTGGGTTGAACTGTGGACATGGAAGGTGTCTTAATGAGTAGATATTGAGTAGATAATATGACGAAATGTCGATTAAATCCATTGAAAAATACTTTTGAGTAGATAAATATCTCAAAATACTACTCAATAGAGGATTTAGTCATGATTTCAAAGAAAACGGCCAACGCCATTGAACTGTGCGTCTTGCTTGCAAGCCAAAGGGGAGGGGATTACCTGACCACGGCAGAGCTTGCGCCGCGCCTTGATTTGTCCATCTCTTACCTGGAAAACATCCTCAAGCCGCTCAAGGACAGCGACATCGTTTTGTCCATGAAGGGCCCGGGTGGCGGCTACTCGCTGCGAGGCGACGCTTCGCGCGTCACCATCTGGGATGTGGCCTCTGTGTTTGAGAAAACCTTGTTGGACAGCCCCGCGTCAGATGAAGCATCGGCACATGAATCCTATGTGCTCGAACTGGAGCAGGTGGTGATCAAAACCCTGAAGGGTTTCACGCTGTCAGATTTTGCAGATTTCTCGGCGTCTGAGGTGAAGGCTTATGCGGATGCGATGGGCCGCTTCAAGTTCAAACCGCTGCCCATGGCCATGACGCCCAAGGCGCCCAACTCGGTGTTTCAGTTGGGCATGTCGTTTTAATGGGCTCATGAAGTTTTCCTACATGCTCCACAACAAAGACGGCCGTGGCCGTCGCGTGCCGCGCGGACAGGCGTGGCAGTGGATTCACGATTTGGAAGACATCGCACACTTGGGTCCCATCCTGGAGTGGGTAGAGGTCCGCGTCGCGGTGGATCGGCTCACCCTGTTGAACGTCTACCTCGACCACACTGAAATCACGGCCCCTCAAAACGCCGACATCCGTTTTGCTTGCAAATCCCAGATTGTGTACAGCCGGATCACCCGGCCTGATCGGGTGATTGTCATGAATGCGGCTGCTGCCGACAAAACGGTGCATCATTGACGCCATCGGCCTGCCAACTATGGATTCACCGACCTTGGAGAAAAACATGACAGATGACCCCAGATGCTGTGGCACAGGAACCTGCATCATCAACCCTGAGGGCTTGTGCTGGTGTGGCCAGCAATGGGACAGCGAAAAGATGTGCTTCAAAAAGCCGGATGAGCCCGCGCCTTTGGCGGCTCAGCCTGAAGTCAAGCCCAAGGCTTCTGCCGTTTGAACGACTTGACGTCCCTGTTTGAAAAGCCTTACCGAGCCCTTGTGCTGGGTGCCTCGGGCGCCATTGGTCATGCCTTTGTGCAGGCCTTTCAAGCGGATGCGCATTGCACACATGTCGAGCCGATTTCTCGCTCCGCCCAAGGCTTTGACTTGTTGGACGTGGACACCATCCGCCAGCAAGCCGCAAGATGCCAGGCCATGGGACCCTTGGATGTGATCATTGACGCCACAGGTGCTTTGACGCTGGATGGCATCGGGCCAGAGAAGTCGCTGGCCAGTGTGCAGGAAGATGCCTTGTTGCGCCAATTTCAAGTCAATGCGGTGGGCCCGCTTCTGGCGCTGCGCCACTTTGCCCCTTTGTTGGCAAACGGCCCCTCGATTTATGCCAAATTGTCAGCACGCGTGGGCAGCATTTCTGACAACCAAAAAGGCGGATGGTACGGCTATCGTGCGGCCAAAGCCGCGCTCAACATGTATTTGCAAACGGCCGCGATCGAGTTGCAGCGAAAGAATCCTGAGTTGCGCGTCGTCGCGCTTCAGCCAGGCACGGTGCGCTCGGCGTTGTCCAAGCGATTCACCGCTTCGGTACCCAATTTGCTGGAGCCTCAGGCATCCGTCGCGGGCATGTGGTCCGCCCTGCGCACTTTGCCCGCCAAGGCGGGCGCTTCGTTTGTCGATCACAAGGGCGAGCCCATCGGTTGGTGACTGGAGCTTGCCCAGGCGGATGACGCCATCCTGCGCCCTAAAATCACTCCCTGTATTGAGATGAGGCGCCTCGGTGATCTGACAGGCCATGCAAAGCTTTCGCAATGTTCTTTTTGTGCCGCACGGCGCACCCACTTTTGCGCTGAACCCCGGTGCCGCAGGTGCTGCCATGTCCGCGGTGGTTCACAAGTTGTCGCCACCGCGCGCCATTGTGGTGGTCAGCCCGCATTGGGAGACCCGCCTGCCTACGGTCAGCGCCGCAACGCAGCTTGAAACCATTCACGATTTCTATGGGTTTCCAGACGCCTTGTATGCGCTCCAGTACCCTGCCAAGGGCTCCATGGAAGTTGCCAGCGAAGTGGCCGCCGCTTTGCGCTTTGCAGGTCAGGAGGTTGTGGATGACAGCCAGCATGGCTTGGACCATGGCGCCTGGCAGCCCTTGCGTCAGATGTTCCCCGATGCCGATGTGCCCATCGTGCCCTTGTCCATGCAAGCTCACGCCGGCCCCGAACATGCGTTTCGCGTCGGTCAGGCCTTGTCATCTTTGACGGAGAAGGGCATTTGGGTAGTGGCCTCTGGCAACATCACCCATAACCTCGGTGACTGGCATCGTGCGGCTTCCACGGGGGGGCAAACCCCTGCGTACGTTCAGCGCTTTGCAGACTGGGTCCATGACAAATTGACTGCGCATGAGCACACGCAGTTGCTGCATTACCGGCAACACACCGCCGATGGCCGTCAGGCGCATCCCAGTGAAGACCATTTGTTGCCATTGTTTGTGGCGATCGGCGCGGCTGGGCCGGATGCGCGTGCGCAAGCTTTTCACCGAGGCATCAGCGACTTTGTCATCTCCATGGATGGGTATGCCTTTTTGAATTGAGTTGCGATAGGCGTTCAGGTCGGGTTTGAAACGTGTCCCGCGCGCGACCTAAGGGTTTATGCCAGACGCTTGCGGGTCGATGGCTCGCTTATGCTGTCTGTCTTGCGAGGACACAGACCCTTATGAAACCCCTGAGTTCGGACTCTCTGGCGCTGAAGCGATTCAAAGTTTTGGACTTGACGCGCATTCGCTCGGGGCCCACCTGTGTTCGCATCCTGGCAGACTTTGGCGCCGAAGTTATACGCATCGAGTCGCCCCCAGGGCTGGACCCCAATGAGGGCTCGTTGGGCGGGCGCGATACCTATGACATGCTCAACCTGCACCGCAACAAGCGGGGCTTGACGTTGAACTTGAAAGAGCCCGAAGCCAAAGAGATTTTTTACAAGCTGGTCGCGCAATCGGATGTGGTGGTTGAAAACTACCGTCCCGATGTGAAGTTTCGTTTGGGGCTGGACTACGACACCTTGGCCGCAGTCAATCCGCGCATTGTGCTGGCCAGCATTTCGGGCTTTGGTGAAGAAGGCCCCTACCGCAAGAGACCAGGCTTTGACCAGATTGCCCAAGGCATGGGCGGCATGATGTCGGTGACCGGCATGCCCGGCCAGGGCCCGGTGCGGGCAGGCATTGCCATTGCGGACTCGGGGACCGGTGTCTTTGCGGCCACCGGGGTGCTCATTGCTTTGCTGGAACGCGAAACATCGGGCAAAGGACAGTGGGTTCAGGCCAACCTCTTGCAGTCCATGATTCATTTGTGCGATTTTCAGGCCGCACGGTATTTGATCGATGGCGACATTCCCGAGCAAGCGGGCAATGACCACCCCTTCGCCACGCCCATGGGAACCTACCAAGCCAGCGATGGTTACTTCAATATTGGCGCGTCTGGCACCAACCAGTACCGCGCATTGTGCGAAGTATTGGGCCGCTTGGATTTGCGTGACGAACCGCGTTACCAACAGAACCCGGGCCGTCTGGCGGATCGTGAATTTCTCAATGCTGAACTCAACAAAGGCTTTGCCACCCAGACCACTGCGCATTGGGTCCATGCATTGAACGAGGTGGGCGTGCCCTGCGGCCCGATTTACAACATGGCGCAGGTGTTCGAGGACCCGCAAGTCGAGCAGTTGCAAGCCGCGGTTCCCCTGAAGCACCCGCGGCGTGGTGACATTCGCGTCGTGGCGCAACCCTTCAAGCTGTCCCGCACCCCCTCTGCGGTGAGCTTCACCCAAAGAGAGTTGGGCGAAGACAACGAAGCCATCCTCTCGCAACTCGGCTATTCGGCCGAGGCCATCGAACAATTCAAAACCAAGAAAGTGATCTGATCATGAGTGAAGCGTCGCCCCAAGCTGTGGGCAAGTTGGACCATCACGTGGAAGGGCATGTGGGCTATGTCACGTTCAACAACCCCAGCAAATTCAATGCGGTGAATTACGACATGTGGCTGGCGCTGCCCCTGGCCATGAAAGCCTTGGTCGACAACCCCGCCGTTCGCCTGATCGTTTTGCAAGGGGCCGGCGACAAAGCTTTCGTGTCCGGTGCAGACATTTCACAGTTCAGCACCCATCGCGATGGCGATGCCAGCGCCCATTACAACAACGCCACCAAAGCCGGTTACGCCTCGGTGTTGGATTGCCCGAAGCCCACGCTGGCCAAAATCCGGGGCATTTGCATGGGCGGTGGTTTGGGGTTGGCCTTGAATTGCGATGTGCGCATGGCGACCGCAGACGGCAAGTTCCGCATGCCTGCGGGACGATTGGGCTTGGGCTACGCCTTCGATGGCGTGAAGCGCTTCACCGAAGTGGTGGGCGTGGCCAACACTGCCGACTTGTTTTTCAGCGCTCGCATCTTTGGTGCGGACGAGGCCTTGCGCATTGGCTTGCTCAAGCAAGTGGTGCCTGTGGCCGAGTTTGATGCCACGGTCAGCGCCTATGCGCAAATGGTCTGTGAAAACGCCCCATTGACCCTGGCGGCCGCCAAGCGCTCATTGCTGGAATTGCGCAAAGCCTCGGCCGAGCGCGACATTGACGCTGTCACGGCCATGGTGGATGCTTGTTTCAGCAGCGAAGATTACAAAGAGGGGCGAAAAGCCTTCGCCGAAAAGCGAACCCCGCAATTCCAAGGCCGCTAGGAGGTTGCAAATGCGTGCACGCTCGTTGGGAGTCTGGCTCGGGTTCTTGTGGGGGTGCTGGGCGTGTGGCGGCGTTCTGGCCCAGGCCTATCCCCACAAGCCCATCAAATTTGTGGTGGGCTACCCCCCCGGGGGGTCTGGCGATTTTGTGACCCGCACCGTGGGCGAAGCCATCGCCGAGGAGTTGGGACAAACGGCCGTCATCGACAACCGGCCCGGCGCAGCAGGCAATCTGGCCAGTGAATTTGTCAGCAAATCGGCGCCGGATGGCTACACCTTGTTGGTGGGCAGCAACCCTTACATCAACAAAGCGCTCTACAAAAAATTGCCGTATGACATCGAAAAAGATTTTCAGCCTGTGAGCTTGCTGGGCAATGGCCCCATGGTGATTGCCGTCAACAGCAACTTGCCCGTGAGCAACATCAAGGAGCTGGTGGCCTATGCCAAAAAGAATCCGGACAAGCTGAACTTTGGCTCCAGCGGCAATGGCTCTGCCCCCCACTTGGCGGGCATTCTTTTCAACAGCATTGCAGAGACCGACATGCTGCACATCCCCTTCAAAGGCGGCGCCCCAGCGGTGCAGTCGCTGATTGCGGGAGACGTGCAGGTCATCTTTGGCACCTCGCCTGTGGTGTTGCCTCAGGTGCGGGGAGGGCGTATTCGCCCCTTGGCCATCACCACCCAAGAGCGATCGGCCGCCATCCCCAACATCATGGGCATGAAAGAGGCTGGCTTGCCCGACTACAACATCAGCTTCTCGTTTGGTTTGTATGCGCCCGTCAAGACGCCCCCAGACGAACTGAAGAAAATTTTTGAGGCGGCCGTCAAAGTGCTCAAGCGCCAAGACATCCGTGACAAGCTGGCCACGCAAGGCATGGACCCCGCGCCCAGTGCATCACCCCAAGAGTTCCGCTTGCAAAACCAGAGTGAAGCGCCTTTGTGGAACAAGCTGATTACAGCTTCTGGCGCCAAAGTGGATTGACGGCGTTCAAGGCGAACAAGCAATATGGCAACTGTTTTTCGTGTGGGCAATGCTTCCGGTTTTTCTGGGGACCGGGTGGACGCCGCCGGCCCGGTGGTGGACACCCTGATTGAGCTGGGCGGGCCGAGTGCCTTGTTTTTTGAGACCCTGGCCGAGCGCACCGTGGCCTTGGCGCAACTGGAAAAACGCAAAAACCCCGAACGCGGCTACGAGCCCATGTTGGAGCGCCTGCTCGAGCCCATTTTGCTCAAGTGTCTGCGCCATGGCATCACCCTGATTGGCAACTTTGGCGCGGCCAATCCGCCGGCCGCAGCGCGCGTGATTGCGCGACTGGCAAAACGCTTGGGCGAAAGCCATGTGCGCATTGCCGTGGTGCATGGCGATGACGTGCAGGACTTGAACCTGAACGAACACACGGTCTACGAGGCCGATGCCGGCCTGGACATGGCTGCGGGTGAATTGATTGCCGCCAACGCCTATTTGTCTGCCAAGCCCATCGTGCAAGCTTTGAAAGCGGGCGCCCAGGTGGTGGTGACTGGGCGCACCGGTGACCCTTCGCTGGCCTTGGCGCCTTTGATGCATCACTTTGGCTGGTCCATGGACGATTGGCAAAAATTGGCGGTGGGCGCCACCGCGGGTCATTTGCTGGAGTGCGGCGCACAAATCACGGGCGGCTATTTTGAGGACCCGGGGTACAAGGATGTGCCGGACCCCGCCAATGTCGGCTTCCCCATCGCCGAAGTGCATGCCGATGGCCGCTTGTTCATCACCAAGGCCTTGCGCACCGGTGGGCTGGTGACGCCCGAAACCGTGAAAGAGCAATTGCTCTATGAAATCCACGACCCCTCCCACTACATCACGCCCGATGTGGTGCTGGATTTGACGGGTGTCAGCGTAGCGCAGGTGGGTGTGGACCGGGTTCAGATCCAAGGCATGCGCGGCAAGCCGGCACCGAGCACCGTCAAAGTCACCGCCTGTTTCGATGGCGGTTGGTTGGGGGAGGGGGAAATCTCCTACGCCGGGCCCAACTGCGTGGCGCGTGCCCGGCGCGCGGCTGAAGTGCTTCGCCAGCGTGTGGTGCAACGCAAATTGCCGGTGAGTCTGCGCATTGACATCATTGGTTTGGCCAGCGTGCACGATGGCGACGCGGGCTCTTTGTGGCAAAGCGCCTCGGCGCAGCCGCAAGATGTGCGGGTGCGCTTGGCGGCTTCTTCGGCGCTGCAAGACGATGCCGAGCAGGCGGCACGCGAGGTCCTGGCCTTGTACTGCTGCGGTCCTGCGGGTGGGGGCGGGGTGCGCTGGCGCACCACGCAACGCATTCGCACGCAGTCTTACCTGATTGCGCCCGGCTTGCTGAAGGTCGGCTGCACCTTGCACACCGCACAGGCGTGGCTCGCATGAACGCCGCTTCTTCAGTGAAAGTGCAACTGCATGCGGTGGCCCACGCCCGTGCGGGTGACAAAGGCAACCGCCTCAATGTCTGCCTCATGCCTTATGACGCGCGAGCTTATGAGGCACTGGCCCAGCAATTGACGCCAGAGCGTGTGCAAGCGGCCTACGCCCACCGCGGTGCCACCGCCGTCAAGCGCTACGACCTGCCCTTGTTGCCCGCGTTCAATTTCGTCATCGACAACGTGCTCGAGGGCGGCGTGAACGGCAGCCTGAACCTCGATGGCCATGGCAAAAGCAACGCGTTCATCTTGTTGAGCCTGTGGGTGGACCTCCCGCCAGAACTGGTGAAAGCCCTTGGCACCTAATATTATTGATCGCCAGATAATGATTGGCGGTGTTTAGTTTCAGGACAAAAGACCATGCCCACCTATGACTTGAATGTGAATGGCCGATCGACCTCGGTCACCGTCTCAGACCCCCAGCAACCCCTTTTGTACGCCTTGCGCAATGCGCTGGGCCTGACCGGCGCCAAATATGGCTGCGGTCTCGGGCAATGCGGCACATGCACGGTGCATGTGGACGGCAAGGCCGTGCGCTCATGCACCTTGCCGGTGTCGGCCATCGGCAAGCGCGCCGTCACCACCTTGGAAGGTTTGGGTTCGCCCGAGAAGCCGCACCCCGTCCAAGCGGCCTTTATTCAAGAGCAAGCTGCGCAATGCGGCTACTGCACCAACGGCATGGTGATGACCAGCGTGGCGTTTTTAAAACAAAAGCCCAGCGCCTCGCTGGCTGACATCAAGGCCGCGTTGTCAGGCAACCTCTGCCGCTGTGGTACCCACCATCGCATTGAGCGCGCTGTGGTGCGTGCGCGCGATGAGATGAAGAAGGGGCAAGCATGAACGCCGTGATGTCCCCCACCCTGTCGCGTCGCCACTGGCTCATGTTGCAAGCCAGTGCCGCGGGTTTGATGTTCATCAGCACCGCCTGGCCTGGCGCAGCAAAGTCGCAAACACTGCCCGCAGCCACCACCCGACCCTTGGACCCCAGCGAGGTGGATGGCTTTTTGGCCATTCATCCCAACGGCGATGTCTCGGTTTACTGCGGCAAGGTGGATTTGGGCACGGGCTTGCGCATCGCCATTCCGCAAATGGTCGCAGAAGAGTTGGGCATTGGCGTTCAACGCATTCAGTTTGTCGAAGGGGATACCGGCCTGACCCCCGACCAAGGGCCGACCGCAGGCAGCACAGGCATCATGCGCGGCGGTGTGCAAATTCGGCAAGCGGCCGCCACGGCACGCGAAGCCTTGATTGCTTTGGCCGCACAACGCCTGGGGCGCGCCGCCTCCGAGCTGGACACCAAGGAAGGTGCCGTAGTCGTGCGCGCTGGTGGCTCGTCCGTTGGCTTTGCTGAATTGATGGGTGAGCAGCGGTTTTCCTTGAAGCTGAATCCCAAGGCGCCTTTGCGCGACCCCGCCACTTACACCGTGGTGGGCAAGCCTTTGCCGCGACCCGACGTGCCGGCCAAAGTGACGGGTCGTCATGTCTACATGCATGACTTCAAGTTGCCCGGCATGCTGCACGCCCGCGTCATTCGGCCCGCCCATGTCGGCGCCAAATTGCTGTCGGTGGATGCAGCCTCCATTCGGGGGCTGGGCGATGCGCGCATTGTGCGCTTGCAAGACTTTTTGGCCGTGGTCGCCAGCGATGAGTGGGACGCCGAGCGCGCCGCGCGTGCCTTGAAAGCGCAGTGGTCCACAGAGACTCAGTTGATGGGCCAAGAACAAGTGCGCGAGAACCTGCGTTCGGGCCCGTTCCAGTCGGTGGAAAGCTTGATGAAGAAAGGCGATCCCGCGGCGCAAATGATCGGCCCCGGTCCCGTCTTGCGGGCCGAATACTACTGGCCGGTGCAGTCGCACGCCTCCATGGGCCCCTCATGCTCGGTGGCCGAACTCAAGGACGGACAACTCACGGTATGGAGCGCCTCGCAAGCCACGCATCGCTTGCGCAACATCCTGGTGCGTGTGCTCAATTTGCCCAAAGAAAAAGTGCGCGTGGTCTACCTTGATGGTGCGGGCTGTTATGGCATGAACGGCCACGACGATGCCTCCGCCGATGCCGCGCTGATTGCGCGTGCCGTGGGCCAGCCGGTACGGGTGCAGTGGACGCGGCAAGATGAGCACCGTTGGGACCCCAAGGGCCCACCGCAGCTGATTGCCATCGAAGGGCGACTCGGCCCCGAAGGGCAAATTGCCGCCTGGCGCACCCAGTTGTTCATTCCCAAAGCCACCGCCAGCTTGCCCAATGTGCCGTTGCTGGGGCCAGAGACTGCGGGGATTTCGCAGCCCATGGGCTTGATCACGGGCTTGTTGAACCAAAACGGCAACCCGCCTTATGCCGCAGCACATGTGGATGTGGTGGCGCACTGGCTGAAAGACGCGCCGCTGCGTCCCTCCAATATTCGGGCGCCCGGCAAAATTGCCAACTGTTTCGCCGTCGAAAGCTTCACCGATGAGCTGGCGCATGCGGCAGGGCGCGATCCCGTGCAATTCCGTTTGAAAGGCATGACCGATCCGCGCGGCATTGAGGTGATTCAGCGGTGTGCGGCCTTGCTGGGCTGGCAAGAACGTCCATCCCCCGCACCGCCCAGCGCGGGGGCGTTGCGCACCGGTCGTGGCATGGCTTACATGCATTACAAGAACAGCGAGACCTATGTGGCCTTGGCCATCGAGGTGGAGGTCAACCGATCGACAGGCGATGTGAAGGTCAAGCGCATGGCCTGCGCGCACGACTGCGGCCTGGTGGTCAATGTGGATGGCACCAAGGCGCAGATTGAAGGCAACCTGTTGCAAACTTTGTCGCGCACATTGCACGAGGAAGTCTTGTTCGACCGCTCCCAAGTCAAAAGCAGCGATTGGGTGAATTACCCCATCATGACCTTCCCGGAGGTGCCCGAGTTGTTGATTGACATCGTCAACCGTCCGACCGAGCCGCCCTTGGGGGCTGGCGAGGCCGCCGCGACGCCCGTGCCTGGCGCCTTGGCCAATGCGATTTTTGACGCGACCGGTGTGCGCTTGCGCAGCGTGCCCATGACGCGCGAACGTGTGGCCCAGGCGTTGAAAAAATCCATGCTATAATTTCACCTCTTTTGCGGCTGTAGCTCAGTTGGATAGAGTACTTGGCTACGAACCAAGGGGTCGTGGGTTCGAATCCTGCCAGCCGCACCATCTTAAAAAGCCTGTCTCCATTTGGGGGCAGGCTTTTTTCCTTGTGAGGTGCCATGAGCAAAGCCTTCACCCGTGAAACCGAGTCGGACGACGATGACGAGCCCGGCTTGCCGCCCTTGCCTGCGGGCGGCAAGAACTACATCACGCCAGCAGGCTACGCGCGCCTGCGCGCCGAGTTGCTGGAGCTGATCGACAACGAGCGCCCGCGCATCGTCGAGATCGTGCATTGGGCGGCCAGCAATGGCGACCGCTCTGAAAACGGCGACTACCTGTATGGCAAAAAGCGCTTGCGCGAAATCGACCGCCGCATCCGCTTTTTGACCAAGCGCCTGGAGATCGCCGAGGTCACCGACCCGAGCGTGCACCATGGCAGCGATCAGGTGTTTTTTGGTGCCACGGTGACCTATGTGGACGAGCAGGGCGCGGAGCGCACCGTCACCATCATGGGTATTGACGAAGCCGATAGCCTGCAGGGGCAGGTGAGCTGGATTTCACCGATTTCACGCGCCCTGCTCAAAGCCCGCGAAGGCGACGTGGTGCGGTTGGTCACGCCGCAAGGCGCCCAAGAGGTGGAAGTGCTGGCCGTGCGTTACCCGCCCGCGGCCGGGTAGGTTTTAGAAGACACCACGCGCCGTGCCTGGCTGACCGAGCTGGTGCGGCGCAAGCTGCGCAGCACCGACTCCAGGTGCGACTGATCACGCACCGCCACCACAAAGCGCAGGTCGATGGTTTCATCGCCGGCAGACTCGTCACCGCTGTTGACCATGGTGATGTCGGCCTCTTCTTTGGCAATGGCAGCGGCCACGCGCGCCAACACGCCTTTGCCGTTGCTGACGGTGACCAGCAAGGGCACCTCGAAGGCGCGCACCGGGTCATCGGCCCATTCCACCGCCATGAAGCGTTCGCTGTCTTTGTGCTTGAGGCGCTGTCCCACCGCGCAGTCTTCGGTGTGAATCACCAGACCTTCGCCTCGGCCCAGGTAGCCCACAATGCTGTCGCCCGGGACCGGGTGGCAGCAGCGGGCGTACTGGACCGACGCGTTTTCACTGCCGTCCACTTGCACGCTGCCTTGCGACAGGGTTTCGTGCGCGGTGAAGCGCTCGCGGCTGAGCAACAGGGCATCGGGCTTTTGGCCGAGCTCGCTCAACAAGCCCACCAGACGCTTGGCCACAATGCTGGCCACACGTTTGCCCAGGCCAATGTCGACCAACAACTCATCGCGGGTGCGGCTGCCGGTGAAGCGCAGCAATTTGTCCCACATGGGCACATAGCGACCTTCGGCTGGCGGCAAGGTTTCAATGCCTTCGGCGCGCATGGCCTGGGTCAGCAATTTCTCGCCCA
>JACCDW010322165.1_pt1 | contig 16380 bp, 16 predicted proteins | sample 7449781 | NCBI WGS metagenome assembly JACCDW01 (sample SAMN15323449, study PRJNA562643) | freshwater metagenome | isolation source: river surface water | place: USA:Blue River Watershed | collected 2017-08-18
AGAGGACTTTTTTCACATAGTCACGGGTCTCGTTAAAGGGCACGTTTTCGGCCCAGATGGCCCCTTCCAGGTCGCGACCTTGGCGCCATTTGCGCGCCCGGCTGGGGCCCGCGTTGTAAGCGGCGGCAGCCAGGGGCATCGAGCCCTCAAAGTTGTCGAGCACGATCTTGAGGTAGCCAGTCCCGATGGCGATGTTGGTGTCGCGTTGATTGATCTGTTCGGGCTTGAAGTGTTCCAGTCCGATCTTGCGTGCCGTCCATTTCGCGGTCGCGGGCATGACCTGCATCAGGCCCGACGCCCCGACGTGCGAGCGGGCGTCCATGATGAAGCGGCTCTCCTGACGGATCAGCCCATAGACGTAGGCGGGGTCAAGGTCGATGTCGCGTGAACGCTTGAGAACCGCTTCACGAAACGGCATGGGAAACGATTGCTCGACATCGGCGATCTCGCGCATGCGTTCGCTGGTGTTGATGCACCGGTCCCACACCTGCTGCTCGCACGCGAGTGCGGCCGAAGCGAGCAACTCGCGGTCGGTCATGCGACCGAGCAAGCCTTGGGCGTTGACCAAGTGCGCGCCGTAGTTCCATTCACGCACCCCCTCCGAACGCAACCCCATCGAGATCGCGTACAGCGCGCGTCTGAAACTTGGGTTCTGGCGCGCCTGGGACAGTTCGGCCTCGGTCAGTGGCTCGGGTCGCGGGGGTGGGGTGATTTTGCGGCCCAGCTCCTCCAGCGCCAATTGTTCATAAAACCCACGGGGCCCGGCGATGGCCTCCAGCGACTTGCGCGCGGCCTGGTGGGCCGCGCCAGCGGCGGGGTGTTGCGCCATTTCGGCGCGGGCCAGCCAATACACCCAAGCCGGGTCCTGGCGGTAGGCTGGGGTCATGCCCCGGATGGCGGCTTCGACCAGGGCCCATTGTGGGGTCGGATCGGCGCGCAGGGCGGCCCGGGCCTTCCAAGCCAACATGTCGTCGCTCAGGTGATGGGGCTGGCTCACCTTGCGGTAAAAATCGAGTGCCTCGTCGTCAAGTCGCAGGGCAGCCTGCCGGCCCAGCGCGCCCCAAACCCAGTCGCGTTGCTCGGCGTTCAAGGCCGGCTGCCAGAGCGTGCGCATGAGCTTGGCCGCTGCGTCGGGCTCGGTGGCGGCCAAACGCAGCAGGGCCAGCACCGCCACATCGCTTGGTGCTTTGCGGGGGTTGGCGGCAAACTGCCCCAACCAACGACCGGGCCGGCTCCACAGCTCGTTGAAGGCGGGCATGCCCTTGGGCTGCACGATCTCCAGAGCCTGTCGGGTCGATTTTGGTCGTCCCAGCTCGGCCGACTGCCGCGCCTTGCGCCAGATCTGTGCGCTGCTGAGTTTTTTGGCTTCATACAGGCGGTCGGCGGCCATGGCACAGCCCTCATCGGCTTCGCGCTGGGTCAGCCACAAGCGATACAACTCCTCGATCAGATCGGCACGGGCCTTGGGGCCTTGGGTCAAAAACTCGACCAAGCCGACATAGCACTGCACCTCGCGATCGTCGCGCATGCGGTAATGGACATGCTCGTCAGCCAGGGTGGTCCAATCGCGTCGACTGCCCAGAAGCAGCAGCCAGTCGTTGCGCAAGCGGTCTTCCTGGTAACTGTGGGCGTGGCGTCGCAAAAAGTCACGCACCTCGGCTTCCGACGCCTGATCCAGTCGGGCGCGCAGCTCCCAATAGGCGGCCCAGGGTTCGAGCACATGGCCACGCGCCTGGGGCAAAAGTCGGCTGAGTTTCTTGCTGTCGCCCTTTTTGAAGGCACTGGCCATCTCCAAGATCAGCTCATCGCCCCCCATGCTGGCGCTGGCGGGGGGGGCGGGGGCGTCCGCCGTGGGGCTGCTCACGGGGGCTGGCGCGGTCGATTTGCCCTGCGCTTTGGGGGTTTGGGCGCAGGCGACCAGGGCGCCCGACAGGCACAGGGCGGTGAGCCACTTAGAGAGAGAACAATCAGCCACAGTTTCACACATCACAAACACGTCAGATGCCCCGATTATCATGTGGGACGGAACAACCCTCTGGCCCCTGTGGCCCCCAAGGCAGCCCATGTCCAAATCGATCGACCGCCAACAGCTGATCCAGGAACGCCTGAACATGCCCGACCGCTTGCAGCGCTCCGACCTGTTGCAACAGGTGATGCGCATCTGGCTGGTCGGGCGCACCGACACCGTGATCGGGGCCTATTGGCCCATCAAAGGCGAATTTGACCCGCTGCCCGCCTTGCACCGCTGGAAAGAAGATGGCGAACTGCTCGACCAACCGCTGCGCCGTCGCATCGGCTTGCCGGTGGTCAACCGCCACCACAAAACCTTGACCTTTCATGTCTGGTACCCCGGTTGCCCGATGGAAGAGGATGCCTACAACATCCCCAAGCCCAAAGACACCGACCTGATCGTCCCCACGCTGCTGTTCGTGCCCTGTCTGGGCTACGGCCCGGGCGGCTACCGACTGGGTTATGGCGGGGGCTTTTATGACCGCACGCTGGCCACCTTGCAGCCCAAGCCGTTCACGGTGGGCCTGGGTTTTGGCCATGGTTTTGTGCCCGACTTCGAACCCGAAGCCCACGACGTGCCGCTCGACGCGATCCTCAACGAGCACGGCATCGTCTGGCCGATCTGACCGCGACCACACCCCCGCTCTGCGACCGTCCCCTGCTGCCCCATGGCCCGACCCAAATCCGCCAGCCACGACCTGAAACGCGAAGCCATTCTGGACCTGGCGGCGCGCTGCTTTGCCGACCGTTCGTATGCCGCTGCCAGCATGAACGACATCGCCGAGGCGGGGGGCACCTCAAAGGCCCGCCTCTACCACTACTACGAGAGCAAGGAAGCGATCCTGTTTGACCTGCTCGATCGCCACACCCAACGCCTGCTGGCCATCGTGGGCGAAACCGAGGCCGCCGCCCAACGCCGCGGCTTGGACGAGCGGGCCACCCTGCATGAACTGATTCGCCGCTTTTTGGCCGAATACCAAAACTCGGCCACCCGCCATGCCGCGCTGTTGCACGACGTGCACTTTCTGAGCGAACAGCAGCGCGAGGTGATTTTGGCGCGTCAACGCGATGTGGTGGCGGCTTTCACGCGCTTCTTGAGCCGCGCTTATCCCGAGCGCCTGCGGCGCAGCAACCCGACCGCCATGACCATGATGGTGCTGGGCATGATCAACTGGACCTTCACCTGGTTGCGACCCGACGGGCCCTTGACCTACGCCAACTTTGCCGAAGAGGTCATTCAAACGCTGGAAACGGGTCTGGCTTGAGGCCGCGCCCGTGTGAACGCGCCTGTTCGATTTACTCTTGCAAGGACCACATGTGGGCGTAACGACCGCCGCGCGCCAGCAGATCGTCGTGGCGACCGCGCTCGATGATCACCCCCTGGTCCATCACCAAAATCTCGTCGGCGTGCACCACGGTCGAGAGCCGGTGCGCGATCACCAGGGTCGTGCGGTCCCGCGCCACCCACTCCAGCTCGGCTTGGATGGCGCGCTCGTTGGCGGTGTCCAGCGCCGAAGTGGCCTCGTCCAGGATCAGGATGGGGGGGTTCTTGAGCAGGGTGCGGGCGATCGCCACGCGCTGCTTTTCACCCCCGGACAACTTCAGCCCCCGCTCACCGACCTGGGTTTGCAGGCCCTTGGGGGCCTGCGCCACAAAGCCATCCAGTCGGGCCGCACGCACCACCTGTTCGATGTCGGCCTCGGGCGCACCGGGTTGTCCATAGGCGATGTTGTAGGCCAAGCTGTCGTTAAAAAGCACCGTGTCCTGAGGGACGATGCCGATCGAGCGGCGCACGCTGTCTTGCTGCACCTGCCGGATGTCCTGGCCCGCAATGCAGACCGCCCCACTTTGGACGTCGTAGAACCGATAAAGCAGTCGCGCCAGGGTCGATTTGCCCGCGCCGCTGGGCCCCACCACCGCCACCGTGCGCCCAGCGGGAATCACAAAATTCAACCCCTTCAAGATCGGGCGTTGCGGGTCATAGCCAAACACCACGTCTCTGAACTCGACCGAGGGCGGCCCCTGCAAATTCAGCGCGGGGGCCTGTGGCGCATCCGCCACCTCCCGCTCTTTCTCCAGCAGATTGAACATGCGGTCCAGGTCGGTCAGGCTTTGCTTGATCTCGCGATACAGCACACCCAGGAAATTGAGCGGAATGTAGAGCTGGATCATGAAGGCGTTGATCATGACCAAATCGCCCAGGGTCATCTGCCCGTCGACCACGCCCTGGGTGGCGCGCCAGAGCATGGCCACCAGCGCGACGCTGATGATGAGCTGCTGGCCGGCGTTGAGCAGGCTCAGCGAGGTCTGCGACTTGAGGCGGGCCCTTCGCAAGCGTTGCAAGCTCTCGTCGTACCGGCGCGATTCAAAGCCCTCGTTGTTGAAATATTTGACCGTCTCGTAGTTGAGCAACGAGTCGATCGCACGGGTGTGGGCCGCCGAGTCGAATTCGTTGGCCTGACGCCGAAAGTGGGTGCGCCATTCGGTCACCGACACGGTAAATGCGATGTAGAGAACCAGGGCGGTTGCGGTGATGGCGGCAAAACCCAAGTCGAACTTGACCGACAAAATGGTCAGCACCAGGGCCATCTCGATCAGCGTCGGCACCACGCTGTAGAGCGAATACGAAATCAGCGACTCCAGGCCACGCACGCCGCGCTCGATGTCGCGCGTCATGCCCCCGGTCTGACGATCCAGGTGAAAACGCAGGCTCAAGCCATGCAGGTGCTCGAAGGTTTGCAGGGCGATGCGCCGCGAGGCCCCCTGGGTCGCCTCGGCAAACACCAGTTCACGCAATTCGGTGAACAACGAGACCGCAAAGCGCAACAAGCCGTACCCCACCAGCAGGGCCACGGGAACGACCAACACCAAGGCCGGCTGCTGCAAACCGGGTGTCATGGCGTCGACCAACTCCTTGAGCACCATGGGCACGCCCACGTTGGCCAATTTGGCCGCCACCATGAAGCCCAGCGCCACGGCGACGCGCCACTTGTAGGCCCACAAATAAGGCAGCAGGCGAGCCAGGATTTCAGAATCTTTGCGCGTGCGGGGCGTCTGCGGGCCCGGTGCGCCGTGGGCGCCTGCGGTGATGGCGGGTCTCATGGGTCAAAATAGGGGCTGTTCCCGCTCGAGCGCGGGAGTAGGAGCATTGTCCCATGAGCACCCCCAGCGCCGCCAGCACGCACACGACCCTGCCGATGGACCAGGAATTGGTCATGAAGGTCATCCCCATGCCCGCCGACTGCAACGCCAATGGCGATATCTTTGGCGGCTGGGTCATGGCCCAGGTCGACCTCGCGGGCGCCGTGTTGCCGGCCCGCCTGATGCGGGGCCGCATGGCCACGGTGGCCGTCAATCAGTTCATCTTCAAGCAACCGGTCAAGGTGGGCGACATTTTGAGCTTTTTCTCCAAAGTCACGCGGATCGGTCGCACCTCGGTCACGGTCAGCGTCGAGGTCTACGCCGAGCGCATCCGCAGCCAGGGCCAGTACGTCAAGGTGACCGAGGCACAACTCACCTACGTGGCCATCGACGATCAGGGTCGCCCCAAAGCCTTTCAAGAGACGATGTAAGCCCCCGCGCCAGTCGAAAGCAACTTGCCGTCCGCGCCACGAAACTCCATGCGGGTCGAGCCCACGCGCGAGCCCAGGCGCATGACCTCGGCGCTCATCTCAAACCAGGGGCCGATGCCCGGACGCAGGTAATCGACGCGCAAGTCGATGGTGCCCAGCTTGGCAAAGCGCTCGAGCCGCTTCAGCGGCGGCTCATCCATGTGGCGTGCGCCGATGGCCACCATACAGGCCAGCCCGCCCATGGCGTCCAAGCCGGCGCTGATCACCCCGCCGTGAATGCGGTTGTAACTGAAGTGGCCCACCAGGTCGGGCTTCATGTCGATGCGGGCCTTGACCAGGGTCGGATGCAGCTGGGTGATGCGCAAGCCCAGAACCCGGTTGAACACAATTTTGTCTTCAAAGATGGATTTGACGCCTTGGATGAATTCGGGCTCAAACTCGTCCACGTGATCGGTGTGTTTCATGTCTTTACGCATTGACCTTGGCAAAGTCGGGGCGCCGTTTTTCAAAAAAGGCGGCAAAAGCCTCTTTGGCGGCCGGCTCGCCCAACATCCGGCGGAACATCTCGCCCTCTTGCGCCATGCGCTGGGCGACGGCTTCTTGCTGCCCTGATTTGAGCAAACGCTTGGTTTCCAGCAAGGAATTGAGTGGCTTGGCCGCCAACTTGCGCGCCCACTGCTGGGCGACGGCATTGGCCTCGGTGGGCGGCACCACCCGGTTCACCCATCCGGTCTCGAGCGCCGCTTCAGCCATGAAGGGCTCACCCAGCAAGAGCGCTTCGGCGGCGCGGTGGTACCCCATCAACTGCGGCACCAACAGGCTGGATGCCGCCTCTGGACACAGCCCCAAGTTGACAAAAGGCATGGAAAACGCAGCGTTGTCGCCCGCCACCACCAAGTCGCAATGCAGGAGCAGGGTCGAGCCGACACCCACCGCCGGGCCGCTGACGGCCGCCACCAGGGGCTTGGGGAAGGTCGAGATCGCTTGCAGAAAACGAAACACCGGCGAATCGCTGCCCTGCGGGGGGTGGTTCATGAAATCGGCCAGATCGTTGCCGGCGCTGAAGACCGTCTCATGCCCTTGAATCAGGGCGACCCGCACCTGCGGGTCGCCGGCGGCAGCCGATAGGTGGTGGGCCAGCTCGGCGTACATGGCCGCGGTCAGGGCATTTTTCTTCTCGGCGCGGTTCAAAGTCAAGGTCATCACGCCGTCTTCGATGTGGTGCAAGAGATCGCTCATGGGGGTCTTTCTGTGTGCGAGGGGATCAAGCCGCTTGCGACTGGCTTTGGTGCGCCCGCATCAGGCGTTCAAAGCCTTTGCGGGCCCGGGGCAGGGCTTGCGCCGAGTGCAAAAAACGCGCCTCGTAATGCAAAGCCAGAATCAGGCCATGGATTTCAAACGCCAATTGCTCGGCATCGACTTCGGCGCGCAAGTGCCCCTCGTCGCGGGCCTGCGCAACGGCACGGCGCAGGGCCTGCATCCAGATGTGAACCGAGCCGGCCAAGGCGTCGCGCACCGGACCGGGGCGATCGTCGAACTCGACCGCGCCCGAGATGTAAATGCACCCCGAATCGATTTCGATGCTGGTGCGCCGGACCCAGTTCTCAAACAGGTGGCGCAGCCGGGGCAGTCCACGGGGTGAGCGCATGGCCGGATAAAACACCTCCTGCTCGAAGCGGTGGTGGTACTCGCGCACGACCGACATCTGCAACTCTTCGCGCGAGCCAAAATGGGCAAACACGCCCGATTTGCTCATGCGCATGATCTCGGCCAGGGCACCGATGCTCAGGCCCTCCAGGCCCAATTGCGTGGCCAGGCCCAGGGCCGCGTCGACAATGGCGGCTTTGGTTTGCTGGCCCTTGGCGGAAGGGCGCGAAACGCTGCTGGAGGTGTTCATGGCGTGAATTTTCGTACGACCGTGCTATTTTGAACCAAAATCGACCCTTGTCGGGCCAACAGCCCTTTTATTCGCACACCCTCACGCCATGCAAGCCACCCGCATCATCGCCCTGCGCCACGGAGAAACCGCCTGGAACGTCGACACCCGCATCCAGGGACAACTCGATGTCGCACTCAATGACACCGGTTGGTGGCAAGCGCGCCAAGCCGCGCGCGCCTTGCGGGGCGAGGCCATCGACGCGATCTATGCCAGCGACCTGTCACGCGCCTTTGAAACCGCCCGCGCCATCGGCGAGGCGGTCGGGGTGGTGCCGGTCCCCACCCCGTCTTTGCGCGAACGCCATTTCGGCCTCTTTCAGACCCGAACCTGGGCCGAGATCGAATCCACCTGGCCCGAGCAAGCCCAGCTTTGGCGCACGCGCGTGCCAGACTGGGCACCCGAAGGGGGCGAAAGCCTGCTGACCCTGCGCGAGCGCATCGCGCGAACGGTGGGGGATCTGGCGTCTCGCCACCTGGGCCAACAGATCGTGCTGGTGGCGCATGGCGGAGTGTTGGATGTGCTGTATCGACTGGCCACTGGCCAAGACGTGCAAGCCCCGCGCACCTGGTCGCTGGGCAATGCCACCGTCAATCGGCTGCTTTGGACGCCCCAGGGCCTGACGCTGGTGGGTTGGGGCGACGACCGCCACCTGCAAGAGGCGGCGCGCGACGAAACCTCGGTCTGAACTTGGGCTGGTGGGGGCCCGCGCTCAGTGGCCCTCGGCCCCAAACAAGCCCTGGGCGGCCGCGGGCGGCGTCACCCCCAGGTGACGGTACGCGGCCAGCGTGGCCACGCGGCCACGTGGCGTGCGTTGCAGATAGCCCTGCTGGATCAGATAGGGCTCGATCACGTCCTCGATGGTGTCGCGCTCCTCGCCGATGCTGGCGGCGATGTTGTCCAGTCCAACCGGACCGCCGTCAAAGCGATGCACCACGGCTTCGAGCAATTTGCGGTCCATCAGGTCAAAGCCCTGCGGATCGACATCGAGCATCTTCAGCGCGGCTTGAGCCAGCGGTTGGGTGATGCGGCCATCGCCCTTGACCTCGACATAGTCGCGCACCCGGCGCAGCAGCCGGTTGGCGATGCGGGGCGTGCCCCGCGAACGGCGGGCGATCTCTGTCGCGCCCTCGTCGTCGGTGGGCACCTGCAACAAGCCGGCGCTGCGGCGCACGATGCGCACCAATTCGTCGGGGGTGTAGAACTCCAAGCGAGACACGATGCCAAAACGGTCACGCAGTGGGTTGGTCAGCATGCCCGCCCGGGTGGTCGCCCCGACCAGGGTAAAGGGTTGCAAGTCCAGCTTGATGCTGCGCGCCGCCGGTCCTTCGCCGATCATGATGTCGATCTGGTAGTCCTCCAGCGCCGGGTAGAGGATTTCTTCAACCACGGGTGACAGGCGGTGGATTTCATCGATGAACAGCACGTCGTTTTTTTCCAGCCCGGTGAGCAAGGCCGCCAGGTCTTTGGGCTTTTCCAACACCGGCCCGCTGGTCTGGCGCAAGTTCACGCCCAATTCTTGGGCGATGATGTGGCTCAAGGTGGTCTTGCCCAAGCCTGGCGGCCCAAACAGCAGAACATGGTCCAACGCTTCGCCGCGCTTGCGGGCCGCCCCGATGAAAATTTCGAGTTGCTCACGCACCTTTTCTTGGCCCACATACTCTTGCAACAGCTTGGGCCGCAGGGCCCGCTCCAGCGCCTCTTCGTGGGCCGATGCCGGGGCGGCAGACACCACCCGGGGGCGGGGCGTGAAGTCGTCGGTTTCGATGCTCATGTGCGCTCGATTTTAGGGGCTTCAACGCGCCAACTGGCGCAGGGCCCACTTGATCCCTTCGCTCACGCCCAAATCGGACGGCAAGCCCTTGAGGGCCGCGCCGGCTTCCTTCTCGTTGTAGCCCAAGGCCAGCAAAGCCTGGGTGATGTCGCCGTGCGCGGCACCCGCAGAGCCCTCCCCGGTGAGCCCCAGGTCGGCGCCCATCTTGCCTCTGAGTTCAAGCAGCAGACGCTCGGCGGTTTTTTTGCCAATGCCTGGCACCTTGACCAAGCGCGAGGCATCCTGACTCGTGACCACCGCGGCCAAATCGGCCACGCTCAGGCCACTGAGCACACCCAGCGCGGTGCGCGGCCCCACCCCCGAGATGCGGATCAGTTGCCGAAAGGCGTCGCGCTCAGGCGCCGTGCCAAAGCCAAACAAAATCTGGGCGTCCTCGCGCACCACGTGGTGGGTCAGCACAGACACCCGCTCCCCGACCGCCGGCAGGTTGAAAAACGTGCTCATGGGCACATCGACCTCATAGCCCACGCCCTGACAATCGATCAAAATCTGGGGCGGGTTCTTTTCGCTCAGCACGCCGCTTAATTTGCCTATCATTGCAACACCTCTTGACGGATTATCAACTTGATTTTCAAACACAGCTTCACGCCCGCCAACAACACGCGCCTGTCACACCTGTGTGGCCCCATGGACGCCCACCTGCGCCACATCGAAATGTCGCTGCGGGTCAAGATCAGCCACCGGCATGAAAATTTTCGCATCGACGGCCCCAAGGCCCAGGCCGAGCGTGCCATGGAGGTTTTGCAAGCCCTGTACGAATTGGCGGCGCGCCCGATTTCACCCGAACACCTGCAACTCATGCTCAGCGGCGACAACCCGCTGCAAACCACCGACGACGGCTCGATGTTGCTGCAAACCCGGCGCAGCGACCTGCGCGCGCGCAGCCCACGCCAAAGCGTGTATTTGGACAGCATCGCGCAACACGACATCACCTTTGGCATCGGCCCGGCTGGCACCGGCAAAACCTACCTGGCTGTGGCCTGCGCGGTGGACGCGCTCGAGCGCAGCGCGGTGCAACGCATCGTGCTCACCCGTCCGGCGGTCGAGGCCGGCGAGCGCCTGGGTTTTTTGCCTGGCGACTTGACACAAAAGGTCGACCCCTACTTGCGCCCACTCTACGATGCCCTGTACGACCTGATGGGATTTGAGCGGGTGCAAAAGGCGTTCGAACGCAATGCGCTGGAAATCGCGCCATTGGCCTTCATGCGCGGTCGCACGCTCAACCACGCCTTCGTGATCTTGGACGAGGCCCAAAACACCACGCCTGAGCAGATGAAGATGTTTCTGACCCGCATCGGTTTCGGAGCCAAGGCGGTGATCACCGGTGACGTGAGCCAAATCGACCTGCCCAAGGGGCAAACCAGCGGACTGATCGACGCCGAGCGCGTGCTCAAACGCGTGCCGGGCATCGCCATGTGCCATTTCACCAGTGCCGATGTGGTGCGCCACCCACTGGTGGCGCGCATCGTCGACGCTTACGACGCCCAGAAACCCCGCGCCAGCCACCGCTGAAGGTTGATCGCCATGCCCATGCCCCCTTTGCAGCTGTCGCTCCAGTTTGCCCTCGATCAGCAAGTCGCGCGGCACCGCCAGGCACTGCCTCGCCACCAGGTGTTGCGCTGCATCCGCCATGCGCTGGAACAGCCTGGGGAAATCACGGTGCGCCTCGTCGACGAAGCCGAGGGCCGGGCCCTCAATCGCGCCTACCGGAAACGCGATTACGCGACCAATGTGCTGACCTTTGATTACGCCAGCGAACCCGTGGTCATTGCCGATCTGGTGCTGTGCGCGCCGGTGATCGCACGCGAGGCCAAGGCACTGGGCAAAACACTGGCCCAGCACTACGCCCATTTGCTGGTACACGGGACCTTGCACGCCCAGGGTTGGGACCACGAAACGGGCGAAGCAGACGCCGTGGCGATGGAAGCGCGTGAAACCCAGATCCTGGCGGGTTTGGGCATCCCTGACCCCTATCGAAAAAATTGGCGTCACAAAAATGGGGGTCAGACCCCAATTAGGTTTTTCTAATTGGGGTCTGACCCCCATTTTTCCGATTTCTTCTCGCCCGGCGCGGGGTCGCCAAAATGGGCTTCGACGTCACTGGGCAGGAGCTGGATGGTGGCCCGCAGACCGGGCACGGCGTTCATCAGGGCCAGTTCGACGTTGGTGCGCAGGGCCGCGGCACGGCCCAAGGACCAGGAAGCGGGCATGTGCATGTGGACGTCGACAAAGCAGCGCTGACCGGCCTTGCGGGTACTCAAGTGGTCAAACCGGATGATGCTCGAAGAACCCCGCTGGTGGGTAAAGCCCTGCAACACCTCTTCGATCTGGGTGAGCACCTCGGGCTCGACCGCCTCGTCCATGAGCGCCTGCGAGGAGGCCCAGACCAAACGCCCGCCTTCGCGCAAGATGTTGAGTGCGACACCGATGGCGACCAAGGGGTCCAGCCACAGCCAACCGGTGAAGTGCACGGCGACCAATCCCACAAGCACCCCCGCCGAAGTCCAGACGTCGGTCACCAGGTGCCTGGCGTCGCCGCGCAAAGCCATCGAGCGGTGTTCGTCGGCGGCCCTGAACATGACCCAGGCCAGCACCCCGTTGAGCGCCGAACTCACCACCGACAGGCCCAGCCCCAACCCCAGCTGTTCCAGGGGCTGGGGATCCAAGAAGCGGTGCGCGGCCGCCCAGATGATGCCCAAAGCGGCGCCGACGATCAGAATCCCCTCGAACCCGGAAGAAAAATATTCGGCCTTGTGGTGCCCGTAGGGGTGGGCCTCATCGGCCGGGCGTGACGCCACCACCACCATGGCCAGACCAAACATCGCACCAGCCAAGTTGACGCCCGACTCCAAGGCATCGGACAACAAGCCGACCGAATCCGACACCCACCAGGCGCCGGTTTTGAGGGCGATGGTGAGCAAGGCCACCGCGACCGAGGCCTGCATCAACCGCTTGGGGGTCCACAGCTTGAGCCATCGGGTCATCGCGGGCCTCTGGTCAACTCAGGTGAACGCGCACAAATTTTCGTTTGCCCACCTGCAACACATACTGGCCAGCGGCCAATTTCAACCCTTTGTCGCTGACCGTCTGGCCATCGATGCGCACGCCACCGCCGTCGATCAGACGGTGGGCATCGCTCCCCGACGAGGCCAAGCCAGCGGCCTTGAGCATGGCGCCGATGCCCAGGGGCGCGCCCGTCAGGTGTTGCTCGGGTATGTCGTCGGGGATGCCCCCGCGGCTGCGCAGGGCGAAGTCCTGCTCGGCCGCATCGGCCGCTGCCGCGCTGTGAAAGCGGGTGGTGATTTCGCGCGCCAACAGCACCTTGACTTCTTTCGGGTTGCGGCCCTGCGACACCTCTTGTTGGAGTGCCTCGATCTCGTCCAGGGTGCGAAACGACAACAGGGTGTACCAGCGCCACATCAACTCGTCGCTGATCGACAAGACCTTGGCAAACATGGTGTTGGGGTCTTCCGTGATGCCGATGTAGTTGTTCTTGCTCTTGGACATCTTGTCCACGCCGTCCAGCCCCTCCAGCAACGGCATGGTCAAAATGCACTGCGCCTCTTGCCCATACTCGATTTGCAGGTGGCGCCCCATGAGCAAGTTGAACTTTTGATCGGTGCCGCCCAGCTCCAGGTCGGCCTTCAGGGCGACCGAGTCGTAGCCCTGCATCAGCGGGTACAAAAACTCGTGCACCGAAATCGGGGTACCCGCCGTGTAGCGTTGGTGGAAATCGTTGCGCTCCATCATGCGCGCCACGGTGTATTTGGCCGCCAGCTGGATCATGCCCATGGCGCCCAGGGGCAAACTCCACTCGGAGTTGTAGCGGATCTCGGTTCGCTCCGGGTCCAGCACCAAGCTGGCTTGCCGGTAGTAGGTTTCGGCGTTGGCCTTGATTTGTTCCGGGGTCAGGGGCGGGCGCGTGCTGTTGCGCCCAGAAGGGTCGCCGATCAGGCTGGTGAAGTCACCGATCAAGAAAATGACCTGGTGCCCCAGGTCTTGCAGCTGGCGCATCTTGTTGAGCACCACGGTGTGCCCGATGTGGATGTCCGGCGCGGTCGGGTCGAGACCGAGTTTGATGCGCAAGGGCACGCCGGTCGCCTCGGAACGGGCGAGTTTTTGCACCCATTCGTCCTGGGGGATCAATTCCTCGCAGCCGCGCAGCGACACCTGCAGCGCGTGCCGAACCTGGTCGGTCACCGGGTATAGCGTCTTAACCTGTTGATTCATTTAGATTTTTTCCCATTTGGCAGGCCATCGGTCGCAGGGTATACTAAACCCCTCAACACCGATTCTATCGGTGGGTGTTCGGTATTGTGCGTCCCGTTTCATTCGGAGCCTTTGTTTTGTTCAACCGTCTTTTGCCCGTCTATCACCGCATGACCCAGCTGCACCAGCGCTGGGTTGAGGTGCAACGTCGCCATCCACACCGGGTCATGGCGGCGATCGCGGGCCTGTTGATGGTGGGCGGCACCGCGTCCTATGCCGTGGCGACCCTGGGACCTGATGCCGCCAAACTCCCCACCCAAGAGTGGGTGCAAGCCCTGGCTTTGCCCCAGCTGCCCGACGCCTCTGCTCGACTCGATGCCGGGGCCGACTTGCGTCTGTACCGCAGCGAGATCACCCGCAGCAACGACACCGCCGAATCCCTCTTGCAGCGACTGGGCGTTGCCGACCCGGCCGCCGTCGAGTTCATCCGTCAATCGCCACTGGCGCGTGCGCAATTGCTGGGCAAAGCTGGCCGCCAGGTGCGGGCCGAAACCAACGCCCGCAACCAGTTGACCCAATTGAGCGCGCGCTGGATCGCCGACGAGCGTTCGGAGCAGTTTCAGCGCCTGGTGCTCGAGCGCACCCCATCGGGTTGGCGCATCGACCTGCAAAACGGCACCCTGACCGCCGCAACGCAATTGGCCGGCGGCATCATCCAGACCTCGCTGTTCGCGGCCACCGATCAGGCCCGCATCCCCGATTCGGTGGCGGTGCAGTTGGCCGACATTTTTTCCGGCGACATCGACTTTCACCGCAACCTGCGCAAGGGCGACCGCTTCTCGGTCGTTTATGAGAGCATGGAGGCCGACGGCGAACCCATGCGCGCCGGTCGCGTGATCTCGGCCGAGTTCGTCAACAACGGCAAGACCCACACCGCCGTCTGGTTCAAAGAACCCAGCGCCACCAAGGGTGAGTATTACAGCCTCAATGGCCAAAGCCTGCGCCGTGCGTATTTGACATCGCCGCTGGCTTTCTCACGCGTCACCTCGGTCATGGGCATGCGGTTCCACCCGGTCCACAACACCTGGAAGCAACACACCGGCGTGGATTACGGCGCGCCCACGGGCACTGCGGTTCGCACCGTGGGCGACGGCGTGGTCGAGTCGGCCGGTTGGCAAGGGGGTTATGGCAACACCGTGGTCGTTCGCCACCGCAACGGCCACAGCACCCTGTATGCCCACCTGAGCAAAATCCATGTTCGCAAAGGTCAAAGCGTGACACAAGGGCAAGACATCGGCGCTGTGGGATCGACCGGCACGGCCACCGGGCCGCACCTGCACTTTGAATTCCGCGTCAACGGCGTCCACCGCGACCCCCTGACCCTGGCCCGTCAGAGCGAATCGCGCCCGATTTCCAGCGCGGCCAAGGCCTCATTTGAACAGCACGTGCGTCAAGCCCAAACCGATCTGGCCGCCGCCGCCTCGGTCCAACTGCTGGCGGTCCAATAAGCCCCCATGAGCGGGCTGTTCATCGGCCTGATGTCGGGCACCTCGCTCGATGGGGTCGATGGGGTCCTCGCCGACCTCTCCGACCCCCAACAACCCGTCTGGCTTTCGCACGCCTTCGCGCCTTTCGATGCCCGCTTGCGTCAACGGTTTTTGGCTTTGCACCAACCGACCCCTGACGAGCTGGATCTGTCGCAGCGGGCGGGCCTGGCGCTGGCCCAACTCTATGCCCAGGTGGTCCAAACTCTGTTGTCACAAAAGGGGCTCAAGCCCACCGACATCGAGGCCATCGGCGCCCATGGGCAAACCGTTCGACACCGTCCCACCATCGAAGGTGGTGTCGGCTACACCCTGCAAATCAACCAACCCGCCTTGCTGGTCGAACTCACTGGCATCCGCGTGGTGGCCGATTTCCGCAGCCGTGACATCGCTGCCGGGGGCCAGGGGGCGCCCTTGGTGCCCGCCTTTCACCAGGCGCTGTGGGGTGATCCGGCGCGCCCGATCGCAGCGCTCAATCTGGGGGGCATCGCCAATTTGAGCCTGCTGGCCCCTGGACAGCCCTTGCTGGGTTTTGATTGCGGGCCCGGCAACATGCTCATGGACGCTTGGCACCACCTTCATCGCGGGACGTCCTTTGATGCAGGTGGGGCTTGGGCCGCCAGTGGCCAACCCGACCCTGCGTTGTTGGGCGATTTGCTGAGCGAGCCTTTTTTTGCGCTGTCTGCCCCCAAAAGCACGGGGCGAGACCTGTTTCACCTGGACTGGCTGCGCGCCCACGTGCAACGCCACCCTGGGGTCAGCCCCGTGGATGTGCAAGCGACCTTGCTTGAGCTCACCGCGCAGACCAGCGTGCAGGCCCTGCGCCGCTACATGCCCGACCCGGCGCAATGGGTGGTGTGCGGCGGCGGTGCATTCAACACCACCCTCATGCGACGACTGGCACAACTCGCCCCGTGCCCGGTGCTGTCCTCGGCCGACAAAGGGCTGCACCCCAGCCATGTCGAGGCCGCCGCCTTTGCCTGGCTGGCCCAGCGTGCGCTGCTGGGGTTGAGTGGCAACGCACCAAGCGTCACCGGCGCACATGGCGAGCGGGTGTTGGGGGCCATCTACCCGGCCTGATCAAAGAAAACCCCCGCCGCCTTCACAGGCGCGGGGGTTTGAATCGGGGGTAGCGGGGTTTAGACCGAGAACGAGGAACCACACCCGCACGTGGTGGTGGCGTTGGGGTTCTTGATCACAAACTGGGCACCCTGCAGGTCTTCCTTGTAGTCGATTTCGGCACCCACCAGGTACTGGTAGCTCATGGCGTCGATC
>JACCDW010277450.1_pt1 | contig 16377 bp, 27 predicted proteins | sample 7449781 | NCBI WGS metagenome assembly JACCDW01 (sample SAMN15323449, study PRJNA562643) | freshwater metagenome | isolation source: river surface water | place: USA:Blue River Watershed | collected 2017-08-18
TGGGACTTGTTGAAAAAATGAACGAACGAATTCGAGAACTTTGGGATCAAGCGGCGCAACTCGAAACTGATTCTTCTTGGGAAGGGCAGACGAAATTTATGGAAAAATTCGCCCAGTTGATTGTGCGGGAATGTGCCGGCATTTATGACAAGATTGACAATGGTAACTTGCACATGGGCACAGACGATTATCTCGAAGCCTTACATAAAACATTTTTCGGTGTTGAATGATAGGAGATTTAGTATTTGTTATCGCTCTATTGATCTGGGGCATTGTGGCATACAGGGTATATCAGACTGATAAAGAAGTTGATAAAGAAGACGGAGAAACAGAATGAACGAACGAATTCGAGAACTTGCTGAACAGGCTGATGAATATGCTAACTCGTTATATTCAATTCACGGAGAATCAATGAAAGGTCACTACCAAGATGCGGCAATGGAAAAGTTCGCCGAGTTGATTGTCAGGGAATGTATGCATATTGCAGATGAGCAGAAAAAGTGGGTTGAGGATATGGAAGTATTTAATGAACAAGATGCCACTTGGAATAAAGCGAGAATACAGCAAAGCCAACAAATCGTAGATAAGATTAAACAACATTTTGGAGTTGAATTGTGAAATCTTTTAGAGCTTGGTTAGAAGATGTTTGGCGCCAAAACTGTGACGAGCACGATGCCTGGGGTGAGCCACGTTTAAGTATGAGCCAATATTTTCAAATGTATAAATGGTGGTTGAAACGTGAGTACCAATATCGACACAAAAACAATCTTCTATAAAAAGGAAGGGCGAAGCTATGTTCCAGCATACGAGTATGATCCAGAACTTATGGATGCTATGCCAAGAGGTCATCACTTGGTTAGTATTCGTCCCGGAGGCCGTAGCGGTCGCTACAATATCGATCCTGCTTATGCACCTTTAATTGCCGCAGGTATTGTGGCCGAGGATGTTATCAGTCGAGCACTTATTCGGGCCAGTGAGTTGCGTCCTAGACGTGCTCCTGTTACAGAAGGGCAACGTGCCGCCTGGGAGAATCTGGTGCGTGAATTCGGAGAAGAAGCTCGTATACTAGAATGGCCCAGTGCCAGAGAAGTATGCGAAGCCGGAGTAAAGGCCATGCAAGACGAAGCTGTGAAGTTAATGCAACAAGAAGCAGTTCGTCGAGCATATGAACATTTTTTATTAACCTGTGAACTTTGTAAGGAGCACAACAATGGGACTTGATCAATACGCATACGTTGCCGCAAAGGCTGGGCAACAAAGTGAATTCTACGAAACAGCCGTATTTGACAAAGATATCGGAGAAATGGTTAATCCCAAAGTAACCAGGCCCCGAGAGATCGCCTACTGGCGCAAGCATCCTAACTTGCAGGGATGGATGCAACAACTTTGGATTAAGAAAGGCTGTGAGAGTGATGGTGATGCCACAGGAGATTCCTTTAACGGAGTCGAACTTGAGCTAACATGGGAAGACCTAGATGATCTAGAACGTGCCGTTACACATGGCCAATTACCCGAAACCACAGGTTTCTTTTTTGGTAATCCCGCAGACGAAATCTACCAAGATCAGGATCTTGAGTTTATCCGCAACGCTCGAGCAGAGTTGTTCTTAGGCTTAAAAGTGTTTTATAATAGTTCGTGGTAAAGGAATAATATGGTAAGCGTATACACAGAAGTTGAAGTCGATGTAGATCTGGAAGATTTTGACACCGAAGACCTAATCGACGAGTTAGAACGGCGCGGTCGAGGATTTGATGTTGACAACCAGTATCCCACTGATCTAGTAAACGAAATCTACCAGAAGCGCAGATTGGGTAAAGATTATCAACGTGAATTAGATGAACTAATTTACACCACCCTTGGAAAGGTTTTATGAAAGACAGTGTTATCCTTGTTGATGCCGATGGCGTTTTGTTGAATTGGGAATATGCATTTAGCATCTACATGGAGACACACGGATTCAATAGAATACCCGGCGGAGAACTCGACTATAGCATTGCACGCCGATATGGCATTGACAAACAGCAAGCAATGAAATTAGTTAAGATCTTTAACGAAAGTGCCGCAATTGGATTCTTGCCGCCATTGCGTGATGCCATGTATTACGTTAAGAGGCTGCACGAAGAACACGGATATGTGTTTCACTGTATTACCAGCCTAAGTACAGACGTCAGCGCCGGCAAGCTACGTGAAATGAATCTTAAAAAACTGTTTGGGGATACTGCGTTTGAAAAGGTTATTTGTTTAGCCACAGGTGCTGACAAAGACGAAGCATTGTCTGCTTACAAAAACACAGGATGCTGGTGGATTGAGGACAAATACGACAATGCAGAAGCAGGTCTGCGAATTGGTTTGCGTCCTTTACTAATGGAACACGGACATAACATGACATATTATCATGCCGACATTCCACTAGTAAAGAACTGGAAAGAAGTATTTGAACGTATTACTGCGTCTTAAATCTCCTTATAAATCTTCAAAATTTCACTAACAGCAGGATGTCGCATGATATCCTTGCCTGTAAATTCCACTCCACTGACATACTTACAGTTGCGGTAATCGTCGACTAGACGTTTAAAATCTAGTAGGCCGTTATCAGCTTCTTTACGGTCAGCTTGGCGAGTATCTCCTGTTACCACAATCTTGGAACCGTCACCGAGGCGTGTAAGCAGCATCTTCATCTGCGATGGTGTCGCGTTTTGCATTTCATCTGCAATAATCCACGAGTTTTTAAAAGTACGTCCTCTCATGTATGCTAGTGGAGATATCTCGAGTTGTTTGTCTTCTAACATACGTGTGACTTCGGCTGGTCTATAATATTCTTCTACGTAGTCTATTATGGGCCTAGTCCATGGTGCCATTTTGGCGTTAAGGTCGCCCGGAAGGAATCCGTGCTGTTCGTCATCCACTCCCACTGCCGGGCGTGTAATCACGATCTTCGAGCACTCGCCTGCTCTAAATGCCTGTAGCGCCGCAAGCACGGCCAGCATCGTTTTACCAGTTCCTGCTGGTCCAGTGGCGAATACTATTGTTCTTTGGGGATCGGTTAATAAATCAATGTAGGTTTCTTGACTAAGTGTTTTTGGGGTTAAGTGTATTGGTCGTTGTTTATGTGGCCTGTAACTGTCAATGTTGATTGTGTTGTCTAATTGGGGATTGTGAATAATTTGCTGAGCACTAGCTCTATTTCTACGCTTGGACAAAGGTGCCTCCTTGATTGTGCGATCTTGTTCCATTTTACTGTGACCCGTAAAATGTACTGATCACAACGTATTTACAGACCGGGTGCAAAGACTATTATGTGTGTATAAAACTTTTTAAAAAATGGCTAAGTATTAGGCTGTATTAAAACCAAGTCAAAGTCAGTCTGTCTTTGTTATGTGCTAAATAATGTATATTGGATTTGAGAAATGGCACAAACGCTTAAAGACGTTATTGAAAACACTAAAACGCTGTCAATGACTGACAGTGCATTAAACACTCTTATGGATTTTGAGCGTGTAATCGACGAGCTCGATCTATACGCTTTTGCTAACTGGAAAAAGGGAGAACTTGTTGAAGGCCCTGTATACGAAAAGTACTTTGTAACCTGTACTTTTATGTGGCCACACAAGATTATGCCCGATCCACGTGCCGCAGAACGTTTAATAGAATACGACTGCGAAGTGTACTTCAAGCGTGATACACTTGAGTACCCAGTTAAAGTAAAAACACCCAGCGACTACAAGCCCGGTACAAAAGTACCAAAAAAGGGCACAGCACCAATTTGGCTTGTAAAAATTGTTATGCCCAAGAAACTAATGCAAGAGATACATCAAGGAAGTCTTGAACTAGAATCTGGCAGCGTTGACATGGAAGACATTGAGCAAGCATACGAAACCGGACAAGATGACAAAATGTACAAGGCCGGCGACAGCGCACAAATAAACCCCGAGCAAGGATTAGGAAATGAACAACCAGCACCAGCAGCACCAGCCGCTTAATGAAGGGCTAGAAGGCGGAGATCTAAAACGCCTTGTTCATCCTGAGTTGCACATTGACGAGTTTAAAAGCAAGATGGGTCGTGACGAAGATGTCGCAGTAATTAGCTTTAAGGTTGCCGACAGAGAACCCGCAGAAGACCTAATGAGCTTTTGTGAAAAAGGTTACTCTTGGGTAATTGATGCTGATGTAAGTTCAGGCGAAATGAGTGACGGTAGTTACATTGTGTTTGTCGAAACTGAACGAACAAAAGAATTGCCCAGCCACATTGTAGAGTTAATGACAGACCTAATGAACTTGACTGAGCAGGATATTAATGACTGGCGTGTTCGCTATCATACCAGCAAAACTGATCACGACGTGTCCAAAGAATCTTTAGCGTCACTAATTCCACTTACTCCCGAAGAGTATAAACAGAAATACGGACGAGAAGATATCGATAAGCTAAAGGCAGTAGCAGGTGTAAAAGTAGATACCAAGGCACCTAAAAACGATTTTACAGAAAGTCTAAGAGCACTAGCCGGTATAAAATAACATCACAGGAGCAAACAATGAGTTTCAAATTCGATTTTACACTAGATCACTTAAAGAAAATGGTACCAGGTAATCCCTACATTGAGCACTGGTACGAAGCAATAAGCATAATCCTTCCAGACTACGACATCGACACTCCACAGCGTGTGGCAGCGTTTGTCGCTCAATGTGCTCACGAGTCAGGTGGCTTTAAAGCAATTAAAGAAAACCTAAACTATCGCGCAGAGACACTACGTAAAATATTTCCAAAGTATTTCCCCGACGATAACATTGCACGCCAATACGCCAGCATGCCAAACAAGCAAGAGGCCATTGCCAATCGCGTGTATGCTAACCGTATGGGCAATGGTCCAGAAGAAAGTGGCGACGGATTCCGCTACTGTGGTCGCGGCCTGATTCAACTAACAGGTAAAGATAATTACACTCGCTACGCACAGAGCTTAGAGATATCCGTAGAAGAAGCCAGTGAGCACCTAACAACATTTGAAGGTTGTGTACAAAGTGCCGCTTGGTTCTGGGAAGCCAATAACTTGAACCAGTGGGCCGACAAAGGTGACATCCTTACGCTAACCAAGCGCATCAACGGTGGCACCATTGGCCTGGAAGATCGCATTAAACATTATAACCACGCATTAGAAGTACTAGGAGTACACTAAAATGTGGATGTTGAGTTTTGTGCCAGACAGCCTGCTAGAGTTGGTTGTCAATGGAGTATTGGTGCTAGGCGCCGTTAGCACATTCCTCACGCTGTTTGTAATCAATCGTATACTACGTTGGTTTCCTAGTCTGGCGCCATTCTATCCATTCATTCAAGCCGCATCCGTAGCTGTACTAGCCGGGGGCTTGTTCTTCAAAGGTGGTTACTCCACTGAAGCTGCTTGGCGCTTAAAAGTAAAAGAAGCCGAAGAGCGTGTAGCACAAGCTGAACAAAAAGCTCGTGAAGCCAATGAAGAGCTTGAGAAGAAAGGCGACGCTAAGATTAAGTATATCCAAGGTCGCACAGAATATATCAAGCAATACATCGACAAAGAAGTTGTTAAGTACGACACAAAGTTTATGCCTGGCGGAGTTTGTGAAATACCTGCAGAGTTTATTAAAGCTCACAATGATGCAGCAGAGGCACCAAAGAAATGAAATATCTACTACCCATTGTTTTACTTTTAACTGCTTGCAGTAATGTTCCAGTTGTTCCTAAGTTTCCCGATCCCCCAGGCAAAAATGCTATGCAGACATGCCCGGACCTACAGAAGCTTAAAGAAGGTCCTGTACTAAGCGATGTGTCTAAAACCGTTGCAGCCAATTATGGTGAATACTATGCTTGTGCTGTCAAGTCAGACCTATGGATCGAGTGGTATCAAATACAAAAGAAAATCTATGAGGATCTAAAATGAAACGTATTCTATTAGCATTGGCAGTTGTAACACTAACTGGATGCAGTACTATTAAAGAGTATTGGCCTAGAGCACACGATCCTGTTATGTTTGACCGATTGGTAGCAGTAGACTTGGCCATAAAGCACGTTGATTGCAACAAGCCTGATTGGACTGTTGCTGTTAACACAGCAGAACAATTAGCACAATACACAGAATGGCGTGGTGATCCACAAAGAGATAACATCAAAGGACTTTATGCACACACTCAACGTATGAGTCGTGGCGGTAGTCAAGGGTTTTGTGAGTTAGGTAAAAAGACTGCGGCACAACGCATCGCAGCAGCTAAATCCGCTTGGGAGGGAAGATAATGCATCCATTAGAACAAGAGATACAGGCCATTGTTGAACAATGCCAAATGGGACAAATTACCGAAGATGAACAAAATTATCTTCTACAAGAAATTCGTGACATTCGTGCCGCACAAGAATGCGCTCACAATGAAGAACTTTTCCGCTATGTAGTACAGGCCTGCAACGTAGCAATGAAATTAGTGTAAAAATAATATTTGTCTAAGTGGTTTATAATTATGGAAAAAAGTCAATTATTGGTATTTGCTAACATATCTGCAATTACATACGACAATCCAAAAGACTCTAAGAGCAAGTTTAAATCTTTTGGATTTGCTATTGTTGAATTTTTTGATATTGATGGTGCTCAAGCATACCTGTTAAAAGGCAGCGATGGATCACACGTTTTAAGTTTTAGAGGTACAGAAGTAACACAGAAGTCAGATGTTCTAGCTGACCTAACGTCTGGTAAGAACATTGAGGCCTGTGGTGGTAAAGTACACGTAGGATTCAAAGGCGAGATCAATAAATTATGGCCTGCGATAGAAAAAGCAACAGCCGATATTGACAGTCTTTATGTAACAGGACACAGCCTAGGAGCTGCCATGGCTACTATTGCTGCTAGCAGAGTGCAATCAAAGGTCACAGCATTAGTAACTTTTGGTTCGCCTAGAGTAGGAAATCAAGAATTTGTTAATAGTCTAAACGTTACTCATTACAGAGTGCAAAATAACTGCGATGATGTAACCAAGGTTCCTTTTAGACTTATGGGATTTGTTCATCACGGCACGCACAAGTATATGAACTACTACGGCGAGTTTAGAGATCTAACTCCATGGCAGCGAGTAAAAGATATGATTCGCAGTAGACTACGAGCCAGAGCAAAGGGACAAAAATTCATTGGTGTGTTTGATCACCTAATGGCAAACTATATTGCTAAATTAGAAAAGTCAGGAGACAAGTAAATGGCAGAAGAAAAGAAACCTCTTACGAGAAGCGAAAGAGAAGCAAAGATTAAAGACAAAGCCGGTTGGGTTATCACTGTTATTGCTGCTTTGTTGGCCGTTAATACTTATATTGCTAATGGCAATAGTTCTAAGGTATTGAATAACACTATTAAAGCCAATGACACTTGGGCTTTCTATCAAGCCAAGTCGATTAAGCAAACACTAGCAGAAATGGCACTTGATGATGCTGTTGAGCGCAAGCAAGCAGATAAAGCTGAAAAGCTAAAAGCCAAGATTGCTCGTTACGAAAGTGATCCTGCTACCAGCGAAGGTAAGAAGGAATTAATGGCCAAGGCCCGTGCATTAGAAGCCGAACGAGATCAAGTACGCAAGTCCGGTCCGTGGATGACTTTTTCTGGTATGGGATTTCAGTTAGGAATTGTGTTACTGTCTGCTAGTATTTTAGCAGTTAGTGTGCCATTGTTTTGGGGGTCAATTGCAGTCAGTGCAGTTGCTGCATTGTTAATGAGCCAGGGCATTTGGTTGTGGATTTAAAAGGAAATTAAATGGCAAATCAAGTATTTTTTAACATGAAGACCGCTAGCGGATGGGCTGCCCGCTCAGACAAGGCATGGTGCCAATTCATCAATGACAACGGAGTATGGCCCAATGGTCAAAAGAATGGTCAAATTGATGGCACCTGGACATTCCATGTTCCCGCAAAGGCCTACTATAAAATCAATGGCTCTTGTGATAATTGGGGCACTGTTTGGATCGACGATAAACAAGTATTAGATATTAAAGATTTTAAAACAATATGGGGTAGTCAAGTATTACTTGAAGAAGGTGACCATAGAATTCGTGTATATGGTAAAGACACCGGTGGCAACTATGGAGTCGCTGTTACAGTTGAAGCTGATGTGCAATCTGTTGTAGATGCACAAAATACAGCAAATAGCGCTGGAATAGATTCTACAAATAAGAAAACTGACTACGATACAAAACAAGCACAGGCAGTTTCTGCACAGGCCGCAGTTGGCACTAAAACAACCACTGATGTTAAAATTACATACAACAAAGGTCCAGTGAGTGCAAGTGGTTCTGCTAGCGGATCAGCAAATGCACAAGCAGGTGCAGAAGCACACGCAGGAGTTGATGGTAATTATGCGTCAGCAGGCGCTAGTGCATCAGCAAGTGCTGGTGTTAGTGCAACAGCAGAAGGCAGTGCCAGCGTAGGTAATAGCACAGGCAGCATTGGCGCAAGTGGATCAGCAACCAGTTATGCTAATGTTAGTGCAGAAGCCAGTGCAGAAGCTGGCGCTGGATTGCAAGGTAATAATGCAACAGCCGGAGGCAGTGTTGAGATTGTTGTTCGTACCGAAGCCGGAGTTAGTGCCGAAGCACAGGCCAACGCTACATTACTAGGCATTCAACTAGCAGCCGCAGAAGCACAAGGATCAGCAAGTACCTACACTGAAGTTTATGTTCGTGCCGACGGTAGTGTTACTGTTGGACAAAATGGTGCTACTGTACAAGCAGGTGCTATTGCCGGGTATGGAATCGGTGCCGGCGCACAAGGTTCAGCAGGTGTCACAACAGTAGTAGGCGGCGCTGATGTCAAAGGCGGTGCTGAAGTTAGCATTGGTGCACAAATTGGTGCTGAAGGTGAAGCACATGCTACATTAAAGGGCAACAAGGTCAGCATTGGCATCAGTGGTGAAGCTGCTATTCTAATTGGTTTAGACGCCGACGTTAATGTTGATTTAGATTTTGGACCAACAGTAGATGCTGTTAATATGGCATTAAAGTCAGGCAAGACCATTGACCAAGCTATTGCACAAGCAACCTGCGGTGTTAATCAAGTAGCCAAAGAGTTTAACAAAACGCAAGACGATCTGCAAAAGATTGCCGACGAAGCACTTAAGGTAGCCAAGCAAGCAGAAAAAGTATATAACGATGCTGTTAAGGGTGCAACTGACGCAACCAATCAAGCAATCAAAGCTACTAATGATGCTATTGCTAAAACAGAACAAGATTTAAAGAATGCAGGCAAAACTGTAAGTAACGGTGTTGTCCAACTCGGCAATACTGTGGCTAATGGTGGTAAGCAAGCAGTCGATACTGTAAGCAAAGGCGCTAGCGATGCATGGAAAGCAACTAAGAAGTTTTTCAGTGACATTCGTCTTAAAGAAAATATTCAACATCAAGGTGTAGTTAATGGTTTAAATGTTTACACCTACAATTATGTTTGGGGCAATAAACTACAGCGTGGCGTAATGGCGCAAGAGTTACTTGGTACCAAATATGAGTCAGCAGTAAGTATCCACGAAAGCGGTTTCTATCAAGTTGATTATAGCCAATTACCTACATTGCATTAAACTATGAAAAAGTTCTTTATTTGGCTACAACAAGACGAAGGATGGAAAGCTATCATGGCTATCATCTATGCTCTAATATGTATTACTGATTTTATTTTAATCCCTGCGGCATTAAATGTAATGAGGAAAGAAGTATTAGACGAAGGATTAAAAACTGCAATGGCAGGTCTAGATCCAGTGGGTCAAGTAGAATTTATCAAAGCAATATATAGACAATATGTACCATTAACACTACAAGGCAATGGGCTGTTTCATATATCGTTTGGTGCTATTTTAACCGGTAGTGCTATAAGTAAAAGCAGTAAGCCAGAGGAAACAAAGTAATGTTTGACGTAGACTGGAACTCAATATCTAAGATGCAGATCGGAATGTCTGGCCTCTTAGTATTGGTTGTGGTCTTTTTAATAACATTATTATATGTTTGGCACCGTGATAACAAGAGCAAAGTAGATCTTACAGACTTAATTTGCAAAGACAATAAAGTTGATGAAAAGAAATTTACAAGATTTGGAGCATGGATTGTCAGTACCTGGGGCTTTGTCTATATGATATTAGACGATCAGTTTACTGAGTGGTACTTTTTAGGCTACATGGCTGTATGGACCGGTAATGCAATTTTTGACAAATACTTAAATAATAAAAGCATAGCAAATCAAGAAGGAGCTAAAAATGCATAAAATCAAGAAAGGAGTTAACTATGAATGATCTTAAGTTAGTTAAATTCCTATTACTATTATTGTTATTACCAATTGGTTTAGCAATGTTCAGCGGGGATAGATTCCGTTATCCTTGCCAAGATCCAGCAAACTGGGACAAAGAATTTTGTCAAAAGCCTTTGTGTGATGTTACAAGAACTTGCCCAGAACACATTTTTAAAGGTCAAAGAGACCCTAGACTAGGAATGCCAAAAGATGAAACACCTCAAACAACTATTAACTCGATTACACCAGCACCTACCTCGCTGGCCCAAACAACTCAAGGAGCGACCTGTGGAAAATAATAATCAATCATTTTTATATACAGAAGAGCAATTAATGGCTCGTCTAAAATTCTTTATCGGTATATGTCTTGCAATGACATTAACTGGTATTGTATTTGTTGTGTTATACAGTTTAATATTTGTAACACAACCTTTAAACGCTATTAGTCCAATTGACCAAAAGTTTTTTGAATTAATTGTTCCTATTGCTACATTCTTAACAGGTACCTTATCTGGTATTATGCTAGCCGGTGGCGACAAGGATGCACAAAAAGCAGCTCTACAAGCTGCAAACAAAGGTTGGGATCGCCCACCGGCCCCACCAACATCAGGAGGAAGCAATGGCTCAAGTTCACCCAGCGGCTTCGGCAGCAACTCAACATTTGGCTCTACTGCATCAGCAGGAGGGTTCGGTTCTTCACCAGCAGCAGGTGGCTTTGGCGCAGCGCCAGCACCAACAGGCTTTGGCGGAAGCGGCTTTGGAAGCGCACCTGGCGGCTTTGGAGCCCCGGTTCAACAGCCAACATTTACAGCAGGCGGCAAAAAAATAGTGCCTGACCAAGAACAACCATTATTATAAGGAATTAAAATGAAAAATATACTAATATTTTTAGCTTTATCAATTGCCGGACTAGCTTATGCCAGCGGCGAAATGAAAGAAGTATGTGAGCCTGTAAAGGATAAGGCAGGTAAAGTTGTTAAGAACGCAGACGGTTCTGACAAGCAGACTTGCAAAAAAATCAAAGTTCACAAGAAAGTTGAAGGCGAAAAAGTACCAGACGGTAAGAAATAATTTTCGTTGACAAGGCAACGTGATATGTAGTAATATACTATCAGTTGCCTTTTTTCTTTTTACACTATGGAAAACTTTTATAACACACTAGGCGTTAACGAAAACGCTAACCCAGACGAAATCAAGCGAGCCTATCGCAAATTAGCCGCACAGCATCATCCCGATAAAGGCGGTGATACTGCCAAATTCCAACAAATCCAAAAAGCCTACGAAACGCTCGGCGACCAAAATCGTCGTGCTCAATACGATGCTGAACGCAGAGGTGGATTTAGGTTCAACGTTAATGGACAAGAGTTTGGCGGTATGCCACCGGGCATGGACGACATCTTCCGTAACTTTGGATTTAGTTTTGGCCCAGGATTCGGCCCACAAGGAGATCCGTTTGCACAGTTTAGGCAAAATCAACAACCTAAGCGCAATAAGGATATACGAGTTCAAGTTGAAATTGACCTAGTAGATACGCTAACCACTCAAACCAAAACTATTAGTATACAAACAACCAATGGGTCAAGACAAGAAGTTGAAGTTACTATTCCGCGAGGTATTCATACTGGTAACAGCGTAAAGTATCCCAACTTGGGCGATAACTTTTTCGACTCCTTACCACGTGGTGATTTGTATGTTAACTTTATGGTTAGGAACGATCCGAGATTCGAAGTCCATAATGGCATTGATTTAGTCACAGGGCTTGACATTGATGCGTTAGAAGCTATAATAGGATGTACAAAGAAATACACCAATCTCGAAGGTCAAACACAAACCATTGACATTCCAGCAGGTGTACAACACGGAGAACAATTCAGAATTCCAAATCAAGGACTGTATATACCCAATCAAAATCTACGCGGAAGTTTGTTTTTGATTGCACAAATTAAAGTACCAAAACTTCAAACAGAACAACTGAATATTATTCGCAACCTATTAAACACAAAATAAAACATGCTTAGTACCAATCCCGAAATTGACCATATTATTGCTGAGGCTGTAAACTCAGCCAAGGAGCTCAAGCACAAATATGTAACCATCGAACACCTACTGCTAAGTCTCATTAAATACAAACCATTTAATGATCTACTGCACATATACGGAGTCGATGTAGACGGTCTTACCAGCGAGATTGATCTTTATCTCATTGGACTAGGCGAACTGGTCAAGCCGCACAACGGCGAACCAAAGAAAACACACGCCTTAGAGAGAATGTTTAATCGTGCTCTTACGCAGGTTTTGTTTAGTGCTAGAACGCACGTTCAAGTCATTGATTTATTTGTCAGCATCTACAGCGAGCATAACAGTTATGCACACTACTTCATGACCAAGTATGGCATGGATCGTAATCGAGTTGTAGAGTTTTATAACAAGTATTACAGCGAAGAATCAAACAAGCGACAACTCAGCACTGAAAAAGTTGATACGTTCCTGGAACAGTATTGCACAAACCTAAACAAACAGGCAAGCGAAGGCAGTATTGATCCAGTTATTGGTCGAGAGTATGAATTGGATGAAATTGCAGAAATCCTAGCCAAGCGCAATAAAAGCAACATCCTTATGGTTGGTGATCCCGGCGTCGGTAAGACTGCTATTGCCGAAGGATTGGCTAAGAACATTGTCGAAGGTAATGTGCCCACGTACCTTAAAGACTACACAGTATATAACCTAGACATTGGTACACTACTAGCAGGCAGCAAGTACCGCGGCGAGTTTGAAGAAAAACTACAAGACGTTATTAAAGGTCTTAAACTAAAAGGTAAATGTGTTTTGTTTATTGACGAAGCACACCAAATGCGTGGCGCAGGCTCAGGCAGTCAAAGTAGTGTAGACTTCAGTAACATGATCAAGCCTGCATTGAGCAAAGGGCAGATCAAAGTTATTGCATCAACTACCTGGGAAGAATACACACAGAGTTTTGAAAAGGATCGCGCACTGATGCGTCGTTTCCAGCGCATTACCATTGATGAACCCACTATTGCTGTTGCTAAAGAAATTCTACGTGGACTGCGTGACAAGTTCCAAACATTCCACGGTGGCGAAATTTCCGACGAAGCCATTGACGCCGCAGTTGATCTCAGCGCACGTTACCAAACCGATAAGAAGTTGCCCGATAAAGCAATCGATCTTATTGATGTTTGCTGTGCAAGACTTAAAATTAAATCAAGTGACTTTGTAGTTAACAGAAGTCACATCGTTGACGCTATTAGCAAATTTACTAAGATTCCCGCTGAACAAATTGGCAGTACCAATGCTACCAATGCAGTTATCAGTCTTGAATCTAAGGTAAAAGAAAAACTCTACGGACAAGACTCTGCTGTAGATGCAGTTCTGGAGAAGATCTACGTTGCGAGAGCAGGCTTGAAGGCACTCAACAAGCCAGTGGGTAACTTCTTATTCTTGGGCCCAACAGGTACAGGTAAAACAGAACTAGCCAAATTACTAGCCGAAAATCTTGGGATGAAACTATTACGTTATGATATGAGTGAGTACCAAGAAAAGCACTCGGTTGCTAAACTGATCGGTGCGCCCCCAGGATATGTAGGCTACGACGATGGCAATCTCGGCGGAGGTTTGTTGATTAGTGATATTGAAAAGAATCCTAATTCAATTATCCTAATGGACGAAATTGAAAAAGCACACCCAGATGTGTCTAACATTTTGTTAACGCTAATGGACGAAGGCGTGGTTACCAGCAGTAACGGCAAGAAAGCCGACTGCCGCAACTGTATCGTTATCCTTACCAGCAACTTGGGTGCTGCCGCCAACGAGCGTAACAACATTGGTTTTGGTCGTGACTTGCAAAAGACTGACGAAGACGATAAAGCTGTCAAGGACTTCTTTAAGCCCGAGTTCCGCAATCGACTAGATGGCATTGTTAAGTTTGCTAAACTTGATAAACTAAGTATTCGTAAGATTGTTGGTAAGTTTGTTAACGAAATTAATGACTTACTTAACGAGAAACAAATTCGTATCCGTGTAAGCGAAGCCGCAGTTGACCACTTGATTGAAACAGGCTTTGATAGCAAAATGGGTGCAAGACCTTTACAGCGTAAAATCAACGAACTTATCAAAGTGCCGTTGAGTAAGAAGATTCTGTTTGAGTCTGTTGCACCAAATAGCATTGTTGCTGTTGATTTTGCCAACGGCGCACTTACATTCGATGTTCAAACTGTGTTTGATATCGTACCACAACCTATTGTAGATTCTAATGGCTATATCGTACTGGACCAAATTAGCACCTAACGTTGTTGTTGAATCAACTCGAAAGCAATACTACGGCAAATATCTTTGCAAGTTAGTATTGCAAGTAGAGGGTGGCAGATTGTCATCAACTCCCGATGCTCTGGACATCGCCACGGCTCTTGAAGAGCGTGTTAGTTTGATGCGAAATTACAACTTCGGTGGATCTTGGAGAGTGTTTCAAGTGGAATTACTTAAGACTGCACGAGTTGAAGATCTCGAGCGTCTTAGAACTATTAAAAACAACTACAGGGATCAGTGTAAAATACGAATTGAAGAACCATTGGTGCAAATTTATACCGAAGACGAAGACGGCCTAAAAGAAATTGTCGGGCATTTTACACCCTACATGAAATCTAGTATTAAGAGTGTTAGTTTTCCAGATTCTGATGCTTGTAAGAATCTACTTAAAGAAGATAAGATTATAACAACGTCTGATAAATTATCTTACTCGTACAAAGTTATGTTGCGTGACGGATCTTATAGTCCTGACTCAAAAAAGCAACTATTAAACTACTTCGACAATCTCGGCGATCTTGTTAAGATAACAAAGGGTGTAAGAAGAAACTTAGAATCCTCACACTCTTATATTTGGGGCGGGTATTTTTACACAAACGATACATCAACCTTAACGTTTATATCGTTGATTTGCCCTAACATAGTAGGAAAAATTCACGAGATAGTTCGTGTCCGTTAAATACTACATCTAGGAGAAACCCATGGCACGAATACAAGAAGAAGTGGTTGTAATCACTGTAAGCAAACTGCAAAAAAATGACGGAAACGACACCGTTATTGTCAGTGATGATACCATGGCTGCACTGGCAAGTGTAGCAGAAGAATTACTAGGCAACGGGGTTGTTGTCGAAGTTAGCAAAGCATAATTAACCTAAGAAAGAAACTGATGGCTAAAAAACCAACATCTGATAAAATCAAAATGAGCAACAAAGACGCTATTGCAGCAATCAAAGCTGCCGCGGCTGCACAAGCACAGCAAAATGCGTCTGCTCCTGGACTAACGCCAGAAACCCCACAGGTTCCTGGACAACCGTTTAACTTCAAACAATGTCACTTGCACATCGGTATCCCATGTTATGGTGGTATGATGAGTGAGCCCACTGTAACTAGCTTGTTGCGTTTTATTCTTATGGCTCAGCAAGTTGGACTAAACTGGAGTTTAGATACCATGGTTAACGAGTCATTGGTTACTCGTGCTCGTAACAACTTGATGGCCAAGATGATGACCAACAAGGCTGCTACGCATTTTATGTTTATTGACGCCGACATCCGTTTTGAGCCTGATGCTATCCTTAAAATGATGGCCTGTGACAAAGACGTTATTGGTGGTTTGTACCCCAAGAAAGCCCTGCCAGTTAACTACGTCATTAATTTGTTACCCCAGACTAAAGTACAAGGCGATATCTTTACTGTAGATACAATGGGCACCGGCTTCTTGTTGTTTAAGCGCCAAGTATACGAAAAGCTAATCCAAGCACATCCTGAGTGCAAGTACGTTGACGACGTTGGATTGGGCAAGCAATACGAGCCAATGATGTACAGTATTTTTGACTGTGAAATTGATCACCGCGGACACTATCTAAGTGAAGATTGGCTGTTCTGCCGTCGTTGGATGGCCATTGGTGGTGAAATTTGGGCACATGGCAAAGTACTGTTGAACCACGTTGGACACTATGAATTCCAAGGTGACCTAAGCAAGATGCCGCAGTTTGGATCTGCAGGTGCAGACGTAAATCAAGCCGCAGAAAATACTTTGCCCAGAGCATTAAACGATGCAATGAAGATGGCCAAGAAGGAACCAA
>JACCDW010769433.1_pt1 | contig 16377 bp, 12 predicted proteins | sample 7449781 | NCBI WGS metagenome assembly JACCDW01 (sample SAMN15323449, study PRJNA562643) | freshwater metagenome | isolation source: river surface water | place: USA:Blue River Watershed | collected 2017-08-18
AACCTAAATCCTTTCTTAATTGCTGTTGTATGGTGGAGTCGCTTGCTTCAAAGACCCCAGAAGCTATGCTAGATAATATCGTAGAAATTTTAGCATTACGATCAACTGCCGATTCATCTGAAATAAAGGTGAAAGCTCCAAAATCCTTGGTCTCCCCGAAATTAAAAACTAATAAAGGTTTTACTACTTTATTTATGAACTCTTCTCTTATACCCTGTACGACCGATTCAACAGAGGAATCTAACATGGATTTATGATTCTGTGACAAACCTGTATTACCAAAAGTAGAAGCAGCTTGCTCTGAAAAGAGTGAACGCGGTAAACCAAATGCCAGTGCAAGGTTCTTCTCTACCAAATCAAAAGCATAAGACCAGAAAGCTTCACCTGTCTGTGTTTGGAGAATATCTAAATTAGTATCATTGTCAGTTACAATTAAATTACTCTGTTCTAATTCTTTTAACTGCATAAATAATGCTTTTTGTTTAGATATCAAAAGAGGTTTACCCATGCCATCTACACGAAGCTGATCATTTGCATCATATACCTGCATTTTTTGAGTTGAGTTTGTACGTCCCCATAAAACACCTACACTATTATTTTTAGCAGCAATAGCAAATTCAGTAGATATAAGTTGTCGCAATTTATACCAATTTAATGCTTTCTCACAGTCAGCAGATCCCCAAATCAAATCTGTGTTAAAAGGTATTAAATCTGTATTCGTTATATGCAAACACTTACGTCGATCTATATATACTGTATTGTTGTGTCTGTCACGATAACCATATTCGTACACACGACCATTCTTGCCACGTACAGATAGGTTGCGGATATCCAACACATTGATATCTTTTAAAACCCACTTGTTGCGAAAACCTGGAGTCGTAGAAGAGAAATTAACTTCAGCCACAGAAAACCCGAAAGTCATGGCTGAAGCCAACCGCGCTATAATGTTGCGGAAGCTCCCTTCCATATTGTCAAGATTGGTACGAACAAATTCCTGATACTCTTTGTTCTCATGCGTATATTCACCAAAAGTAATCTGTGCGCGTAAAACCTTAATACCAGCACAAAAAGCAGCTACAGGATCTTTCTCTAACATCTTGATCCATTCATTGTAGACACGACGTTTTGGTGAGTATATCTCAGTAATATAACGTCCTGTTAATGCTTGGACAGATGATGTCAAACGTGCATTGGTAGGTATGTACAATGAAGGTTCAAATGGTTCATATAGAGACGAACCATCTTTTCTTTCTATGTTTCGGGCTGTAAGAACTTGGGGGAATATTGTCATATTTTTATTATATCTTATATATAGATACTTGTTCCAATTTGTAAATATGTTAAATTATTTTCTTCATCAAAACGATCTGAAGGTGGAATAAATTCTGTATTTAATAGTTCAATAGTTATAGATAAATCTGTGTTAAACGTAGTTATAGCAATAGGGTTACTAACAACATCATCTTCTGTATTTATGTTAGGATCACCTACACCTGAATAGTTAGTATCAATTACTATATTCGAGTTTAATAGAGGTTTAGAAAAAGTATACTGATTTAAAGTTATTTCAAACCCATCTGGTGTATTTATAATTGTATCTTTATCATAGAAAAAAGATTGGTTATTTATTAGTAGTTTATAGCCTTTCAAGCGTAGAGGAGATCCTGGTGGAAAGCTATCATCTATAGTGTCCATATAGTTAGGATCTAATTCACTTTCATATAAAAGATAACTAGACTTATTTACGCCTGCCAAACTTAAATAATTTGTTAAACAAGCTCCTAACAAATAACAATAAAAAGAACCACTGCCTTCTGAAGTTAGAACAATAAGGTCTTCAGAAGGTATAAAAACTGGGTCTGGTGTGTATGGTGCTAAAATTATTCTATCAGAATCGCCTGTGCCTCTTGCTGCAATGTAAGGAGTATTAGGTTCTAGTGGTGATGGGAGTACCCCGTCAGATTCTGTATCAAAATATACAACTTGATTGAATGGTATATTACCTGTATCTAATAATAAAGCTGATGCATCTAAGTCAACACCAAAGACTAATTTCTTATTAAAAATAAATGATAAAGCAGTAGTAGAATAGTTTAAATCTTCATTAATAGGTATAGTTACAGTACTATTTTCTTCTATATTTATAGATTCTTCTGTATTTATAAAATTTGAAATAACATCAAAATAAGCTTTTTGTGCTTTGTAAGGAAAGACTAAATTTGATTCATTTCCAAAACCTTCAAGATTAATTTTTGTTCCACGAAATCCACTTATCAGTTGATCTAAAATTTGTGACTCGTTAAAATTAGAACCCAATTCTTGTATTTCAAAACCTTCAGAAGTAATAACAATAGAAGTATATGGGGCAATTTGTGCTAAACCTAATACAACCCAATCGTCAAGATCTACACCAGTATTAGTTAATTTAAAAGTCATTAAGCTATAGGTAAGAGGTGTTGGTAAATCCTCTAAATTAAATATTTCTTGAGCTTCTTCACGATCTCCTCCAATCCATAGTTTATTATCTTTTAATAATAGTATTTTAATTGGTCGGAGTACAGTAGGAATAGCTGTTAACTTTCTATTTCTTCGAGTATATTTAATTTCTTTTGCTATAACATTATTACCACTCTGTAGTTTGGTATCATTAAGAACCATAGAAGAAGAAAGTTGGGTTAGCTCATTTTGTTCAGCTATTTTCTGCCAACGTTTTAATAATTCAGGGTCAGATGTCATAACTTTGTTGTTTGTATTTGTGTCTGTCTAGCTCTAACATTTTGAATCTCTGCTGTTTTATTGTCAACAGTTATTTTTGTTGTTCGATCATTTTGTGTTATAACAGCTTTATAACGACCAAACAAACCACGAAAATTCTGTAATATTTGTGCTTGTGTATTATCCATATTAGTATTCAATGAATGCTAAAGAAGGTTGTTCGTTACCTCGCTGACCTACTACAGAAGGTGTACCTATAATCTTATTATATTCTAGAGGGTATTGGCTACCCAAAACGTTGTACTTCGATGGATTATAAGGTAAAGTATTTGGCGGTTGTTCTGTATTCTGTGCTGTCGTTATTTGTGACTCAACAAAATACCAATAACCTAAAGTTAGTTTTGTAGGTTTGTTTATCAAAAATCCACCACTGAAATCAAAACTGTGTTCAACTTTACGTATTAACCACTGACCATCATAAGCATCTAATGTTGTTAAACAACCTACACGATATTCAGGTCTATAATAACCAACATCAACAGTTAACTCTTGTGTGTTAGAGGCATTTTCCAAAGATAGACGAAAATTCAAAGCTTGTCTTGTTCTTTCAATTTCTGACTCTTTAATCTCTAGCATAGAAAAAGATTGTGTGGAATCATCTGTAGGAAAATCACTATCTATAATTGATGTATAATAATACTCTTTATCTCGTTTATAAAAAGGATCATTCTGGATATCAGATTGTAGTGCTGCTGTGCGCTGTACTGTAGCTAATGGAGGTCTTCCTTCGATTTCAGAGAAAAATGTAATAGCTGCCTGCTCATCAAAGTTAACACCTTTAGTTGTATTTGTTGTTGTATATTCAACATATTTATCAATACGATTACCACTATTGATAGGGTTTACTGCTGTATATTGAGGGATTTGAACAGTAGTGCCTGGTGGTAATTTATATCTGTCATTTTGTTGCAGGATTTCACTATATTTTACCGTCGTATTACGACTAGGTATTACCTTTCTTTCTATGGTTGATACTGTATTTTCACCTATGACATAAGGTTCCAACGAAGGGAGATAAGTTTTTGGTAAATCTTTAGCACTTAGAGTAGGTTGCTTATCGCCGACAGTTTGTTTTTCGGAATCATATAGTTTTGCTAAAGGATTAGTACGCCATGCTAAAGCTATCTCTTCTGTTTTTTCTGACACTACTAAATATTCTTTATATGAATCAGGGTCAGGTCTTGCGATACCTACAAAACCTTCAGAATCTGGTGTTGTTGTATTGCGAAGATTTTCAGGTAGTGAAGCCCAAGCTACTTTTTCTATGTTGGCATTGATCTCTTTATTTGTCCCGATAAATGTATCAGAATAAACAGATTCAGATTCCACCAAATGATATTGAGTTTTACCATAAATCGGGACACGACGGAACAAATATAGCTGCAACATATCTTGACAGAAATTATACTGTGCTGTTGTATTGCCGCCTGTACCACCATCTATACCCCCTGTCAAACGTTTACCCCAGAATATAGAACCAGCTATAGATGTATCTTTCGTAATATCCCAACCACCCTGTTGTTCTGTCTGAAAACGGAGTAATCGCCAACCTGTTGTTGTTGTGGATGTTAAATATCCAACCCTTGTTTGTTCTAATAATTGTCTAAGCTCAGAAGATACAACTGTAGAACGCCATTGACCTGCCCGATCTTGGTATTTGATTTCAGTGAAATTACGATCAGCTTTTGTGTATTCGTACACAGTTTTTTTGTATTCTATAGGTATCCAATACTGTTGCGGTGAACCACCACTCGCAGCAAACTTATAAGCTGTAAATGCAAAACCATACTTATAAGTTTCTGTGTATTCTGTCACACCATCAACTTTTTTGGTTATACGCAACTCTTTTGTTTGACCACCATTATCGAAGTTCAAATACAAAACACGAGTAGCTTGATACCAATTACCAGATTGTTGATCTAGAGGTATTATTTTTGGATCTGTAGGATTAGATAACCCTACACTTAATATTAACTGTCCTTTCTGATCACGAAAAGCTGTTATATTGTCTGGTGGTCTTGATACATCAAGATCACCTTCCAGTAGAAATACAACAGACGGTGTTGGTTTTAAATAAATAGGATCGTTGCGAAAAGGTGATAGTGAATTATTAGCCCATTCTATACGAGCATTCTTATATTGCACAGGAGGAGATCCTGATATCTGAAAAGGTGATACAGCACCTACTATAGGTTTTGTATATTGTAAAGGAACTGTAACTACACTATTAAAACGATAATCAACAAACTGTCGGAACTCAAACAATCGTCTTTCAACTTCATCTTTTAAAGTAAAATTAAAAAAAGTGTCAGCGTTATCCCTAGTAACAGGGATCTGAAAGTCAAAACCATTATAACTCACCCCTGCTTTTGCAGCAATAGATTGTACAGAGATAAAAGGTGAACCCGTAGAAGGAAAAGGTAAACGAACAGATATTTGTGCTTTTAAATAACTGTATACTAGCAATACAATCTCACAAGTATATGTAGCTACAAGACCAAATTGACCAACAGGTTGTGTATCAGTGGACTCACCATAGTTTGTAACTATATACTGATTGTTGTCAAAATTGTGTAACGAACCTTCTTTAAATACAGAACGTAAAAAATCTATTCTATAATATGGAACTGTTGTAAAAGATATACGGATTTCAGAACCTTGATTTAAGGTATGTAAAACAGTTAAAGAACCTTCAACACTAGAAGGTATTTGTACTTGTAAAGGGTTTGTACCTGTAGCAAGTTTCACACCAGCGACAATAGGAGTGTTAGCAAATATACGACTAACATTTCTTAAGTCCATAACAAAGCACCTCCCGTTCTTGTTGTAAATGTTTGGCTGGAAGGTACTGCTGTTCTTGCTCTGGTGTATGTTGTGTTATTGTACAGTACAAAATCAACTTGACCAACAGATGTATTTATATTGTGGACAATAAAAGGTTGTTGGTCTGTAAGGTCTATTTCTAAATCAAAAGTCAAAGCTGCTGGTAGAGGAAACTCTATTTTGGAAAGCAAGTCTGTATCTAATACAAATGAACGTACCATAGAAGAGAAAGAAGCTATATGTCCTGTTATGTTTACTTGTTGTAACACACAACCCTGATCTGTATAAACCGATATATCTGTTGTCAAACCTGTTAGTTCTGTGAAAACAACAAAACGTAAAGATAAAGATGTGTATGTCGCGTTTAAAAGTGGGTACAAGGCGTTAAGTTTTCTGTAGTATGTGTTCCCTGACAAACCACCCAAAGATGACACAGAGGTTAAAATAGAGTCATCTGTGTTGTTTTTTACTTCGAGCAAACGGTAAGATTGTGGCGCAACCAAAAAAGGATCAAATAAAATCAAACGAAAGCCATATAATAAAGGCAAAGGGTACTGTTGCACAATATAAAGATCAGGTTGTAGACGTATAAAACCTGATGGTTGGTATTCTTGCAATACAGATGGCTTTCGTTGATCTATTTTTTCTTCTATGGTTGGTATTTTGTACATTTTATAAAGGTGGATTAATAGTGATTGATCCAATACTAATAACTTGACCTGTTGTGACAGCTAGTGAAGGTACTGTAGGTGATCCTACATTTAATTCAACACCAGCTTTATCATTAACAGTCATAGTACCAGAACCTGCTGTTGTAATATCAATCAAAGCGCAATCTTTATACAAACGGAAATTACAAGTTACTAGACCAACATCAGCAATATCTCCAACTTGATATTTAGTCCCTGCTGTAATACCTGATGGTAATGAAGAACCTGCAAATTCTACAAAATCACCATTGGAATAATTAGCATAGGGAGCTGTTATAGTATCAGTAGATGCATTGGCAGTAAAATTGATAGCACCTAAACCTATGTTTGTCTCTATTACAGTTGTACCACCAGATGTTGTATAACGAGCAATAGCTGCTGTTCCTGTACCTGATGCTGTAGCTAAGATAGGTGTGCCTCCACCTGTAATAACACCTGTACTAGCATTTTTTGTACCGAAAGGTGTACCTAGTGTAAATTCACATAATAAACTGGAACCACCAGATGTACGGATCTGTAGTTTGCCAGCATTACCTATAGCTGCAATGGTGTCATCGGCTATAGTGTTTTTTAGACTTAGTGATGTTGTTGTTATTTGTGTCATATGTTTTTGCTTTAATTATATAGTTATAACGGTCATTTTAAATAGAAAAAAGAATTATTATACATAAGCTCCAAATCCATCAGTTGTTCCTGCGACATTCCCGGGGAAGAAATTATCGCCGCCCCCCGTATTAATTACTCCATTAGTATTTGACTCATAGCGCTTCCCTGAAGCACTGCCAGAGAAGGTAACAAAAGCCGAAGGAATATTAATAATTGAGCATCGGTCGTTATAAGCAAACACCGTAAAGGCTGGGCTTCCCAATACTGTAATAGTTAAGCTAGGAGTCGCGTTAATTATTTTGCTAGCAATAGGCGCAAAATAGTGTGCTACACCACCCCCAGAAATTGAATAACTAGAATTAATAAACAGTGTTCCAGAAAGAACGTAGATATGCCTTCCAGCAGTATTAGCAAATTCGCAGTTACCCGTAATTGCAAGCGATTTATTATTGACTACAGTTAACGCTGATCCTGCTTCACCATTAAAAGTTCCAGTAAACCTTAACCCTCTAACCTCTACGTCAGTAGAGCAGTTTGTGACATCTAGGGCAGACGACATCACGCAATTTGAAGGAGTAGTAGTATCTCCTTCAATAATGATTTTCCCTGATCCTACGGCACTTTTTACTAATCCTCCTGTTAAAGTTCCGTTATTGCCTTGCTTTGCGGTAACGCTAAATATCCCTATGTCTAGAGATCCAATTACATCAAAAGCTTTCTGCCAAGTCAGGAAAGCGCCGCCAGCATTGTTGACCAATCCTGTGTTTGCATCATTACCATCGGTACGCACAAAGTAAGTACGATCGGCATTTAAAGTTTCTCTATTTGTTGGTATCCACCGTCCAGCCGACGATGAACCCGTAGGCAGAAATCCGATAGTAGTAGAATCGGGGTCAAATACATAATTAATACCTGTGTTTTCCGCCATCATAAAGGGATAAATACCCGATCCCGTGTCTGGCAAATCGCTTCGAGCAATACTTAGAATTGCTGCAAGGTTAGCCCTAACTATAGGTGAGTTAGTATATTTAGTCATAGTTTATATTATTATTAATGTTTGCTGTTATTTTAATGCCAGTATTGCCAGATTCACCTATAAATTGTGATGTGTTAATAGGCATAATTAAGTACCGTAATATCCTTTAGCGTCTGCTGTTCCTGCACTGTTACCTGGGAAAGTGGTTCCAATCGCCCAAATACCAGACAATGGTTGGACTTGGTATCTTTGCCCTGTCGCACTACCTGAATAAGTAGTATTTACAAATAGAGCCGTTGCTGCTCTACCCGCAATAATAAAGGCGGCTGAAAAGTTGGGAGTACCTGTAAGTGTTACTGTATAAGTATTTGGTGCGTCATTGCCATCAAATAATGATTGGTCATAAATTTGAATATGAGATCCTGAACCTCCTGAAATAGTGTAAGAAGCTTTTTGATTGACTTGCGATTTTTGCCCTGAAACATAGATATGGCTAAATCCTGCTGTCGCAAAATCCATATTCCCATTGATGGTTAAAGTCCCCAGAAAATTAGCTAAGCAAATACCTGTGTTTGTTGCTAGCCTAAAGCCTTTAATAAAAATGGGTGTGCTATTTGAGCGTAAAGTTATGCAATCGCTACCAGTGATATTGATAAAAGCATTCGATGGGGTGGTAGTATCGCCATCTAATTGAATAGCGGACAATCCAATAAATGCTTTGTCAATTGTGATTGCAGAGGTAAAAGTGCCTGTGAATTTTACAGTTGCGATATAGCCATTCCCATCAAGGGTAGCTAATACTTCTTGAGCCTTAGCCCAAGTCAGGAAAGCGTCGCCCGAAGTATTTGCTAAACCTGTGTTTGAGTCATTACCATCGGTACGCACGTAATAAGTGCGATCAGCGGTTAATATTTCTCTCTCAATTGGAAACCAGCGACCTGTACCAGTATTTGGTGCTATGCCTCCTGTAGAAGCATCGGGATCGAAGCGATACCAACCGAGCTTATCAACGTATCGCGCATAATATAAGCCACTCCCAGAATTAGGAAGCCCTGTAAGCGCTTTGAGTGCCGCTATATCTGCGACTGCGTAAGAAGTTTCTGTTACTGCCATATTTATAAACTATCCCAATCTGCTAAAGAATCCCAATTTGCTAAACCGTCCCAATCACTTGTATCACCATCTGTTATCGTCCTCCATTGATCGTCTGTTATCGTTCTCCATTCATCATCTATAATAGTTCTCCAGTTAAATCCTGTAGATATTTGTGCTATACTTTGACTATTTATAGGTGTTATAAATACTGAACTAGATCCTTCTTTTACAATATTACTTAAAATTTCAATATTAATTTCAGATATATTTAATAAAGAATCTCCAAATTTTGGTTCACCTACAAGTGCATTTGCAGTAAATTGTTGTAAGTTAATAGAAGATAATGATTGTTTTACTTCACCAGCAAAAGTAGTTGTATTTAAACTATCTAATACTATATTAGATATGCCTATCTTTATCTGTATATTATTTAAAAAATTAAAAGGTAGTTGTGGGAACATATTATGCCGTAAAACCTAATCCAAGTATACCATATAATGAAGAACCACGAGCTATTACTGTCACAATATCCAAAGCACCAACTGCCGTAGAAAAGAAAGGTGTACCTATTATACCAAAATCTACGTTAGTGAAATCTACTGTATAACCACCAGAACCCCCTTGCTCAAAAAATAATACCCAACATCCTCCATCCTGAATATCTGTAAGTGTTAATGTCATATTACTCACCAAGACAAAATCCAAATTACCATTGCTGAGAGAGACAGATAAGACAGAAGAAGGTACAATTGTATTCCGTAGCACATATTGTGGTTTAGTAAAAACCTGTGATTTATCAACTTGAAAGACTTCGTGAACCCATCGACCATAAGAGTCATCTGGTTCGACAATATACAATCCATCTGGTGTCCGTGTATCATTTTGTTTGTATGTGTATAACAAACCGTTTGACACAACACGTCGAATTTGTTCATTAGTTCTTTGTGGATAATCTAATCCTTGTAATTCAATAAGGTCAACAACAGGATTAGCCCAAAATAAAGAACGGTCATATACCTGTGTATAAGGTAAATACTCTGTTGTAATGCAACCATCTTCTACACTATGGGATATATCAGATACAGAAGAACCATCATGATACCAAGACCATGCTACAGATATAGACCCTGAAGGTATAGTACCACCTGTACCACCCACAGTATGTAATGGCGTTGCAACAGGGAACAAACCTTCTGTCCGAGCATCCAAACCCATTGTGGTTAGTGTTGTACCTGCTGACCAATCAGATATAGTACCTGTTACCGTAGGTTGTTCAGGATCAATAACAACAACAAAACCTTTGTACACAGAATCTACTTTGATAATCACCTGTACTTTATTTGTGTTGACAGGCGTTGCACCTGTGTAAGACCTCAACAAAGGATCGCTATAAACCGCATTAATTTTCTCTTCTATGGTCAGTGTATAGTCAAGTGTCTGCCCTACTGTAATAGTTGTGGGTGTACTGAACACTGATGGTTTAGTATATCTTGCAACCGTAGAAAATAAAGCTCTTAAAGGTTGTGTTGCAGTTGGTGTTCCTATGGACAAAGCACCTGTACGTGCTATTCTTATACTCTGGTTTGCCGTATTTGTTGTTGTAACTGTTAAATCTTCTATACCAGAATCACGAAACGTATACAAAGAAACACATCCTGAGCCATTTAAACCTCGTAGTACACCGATCCCATAAGGCACAACTATTCTCTTATCAGAATCCGCAAATATAAGATTACCAATAACAAGGTTGTTGTCATCATAAGCGGATCTGTTAGTATCAAAGTAAGGATATAATGACAAACCTACTGATGGAGTTATTGTAGTGTCAAGGTCAGTAGCACTAAAACGTGGTGTAACAGAAATTAGTAAGTATTCATCAGTTTGCAGATCATCTTCGAGTAGTATGTTACGTGCAAAGTGGTCGTAAGACACAACTGAGCCAGCAGAAGGCATATTTGTTGTGCTTAATGCATAATTAGTTGTGGATACTTTACCAATAACAACAACATCCAATAGCCCTGAAAAATCATTTGTACGATCTATGTTATCAACACGTACTGACAATGAAATCCGTGTACCTTTTGGCACTAAAGTATTGGAAGCAGACTTCAGGTAGAACTTGATAGGAGTACCTGTATTCCCTGTAACATCGTAAACAGCATAGATAAGGTCAGGGCTTTCGTCTGCAAGGTTGATGTTTTGATTACAGCCATTAGGATCTGTGGCTAGGTTCTGAGGATTCTCGATTAAATTGTTGCTTGGCGAATACAACCATCTACCAGTTGTAGCTGTTAAAACGGTATCACCATTAGCTGTTTCTGTACTTGTGGCATCATATCTGTATGTACGCGACAACGATGTGATGAACCGTCTAGCACCATTAATAGGTGTGGTAGGTAAAGCGGCAGGGTTAGCAACCGTAGAAGAGAAATTAATTTGTGCATCAAGTGTAAATGTAAGTTGCTTAGGATCTGTTGGTAAAGGTGTGTCAGAACCTAGTGTTGTACGTATGACTTGATCAGCCTGTAAAGCTTTATATACACCGATTAGACGTGCTGTGGTAAAGTCATTGGTTGTGCTTGTGTACAACAAAAACTCATGCCAATCTTCAGAGTCAAGATAAGAAATACCTGGGATTACGGCAGATAGAGTACTGTTGTTAGGTACAGCTACAGAGAAAGGTTCTGAAGGTTGATTGTAGGCTAGGCGATTTCTAGCTTGCAACCAAAAATAATATACCGAACCACCACCTTGTATACCACCACCTGTTGTAACATATATAGCTGGTGCTAATAAATTGGATCTACCTGCTGCAAACTGTGTTGTCATTTTTCTCTTCTACGGCTATTGCTTTATTATAACTTATATTTTGCTATAAATAAAAAAGCACTCATTTTCACAAGTGCAGTTACTATGTCTTCTTTTATTATCCTAACATTATTAGTTTATTAAAGAAATAGAGTGAAGTTTAGATATGTGGGGATAAATTACAACTTCAGCTTCAGGTATAAAAGCATGGAATTGCAAACGGTCATCAAGTGTGTATTTTCTGTCACCACAAGTAAAACTAGTACCGTCTTCAGATATAACAGCATCTTTCGGCAATACTAGATCACATTCCAACTTTAATTTAGTCATAAAAATCCTCAATTATTTATAATGAGTATAGCATATTTAAAGTACTTTTGACCATTTACGTTCTAGAAGTGGTAGATCATATTGTTTGATATATTGACAGATAGCGATAGCACGTTTACCTGACAGTGTATATTTGTATAAGGGGAAACTATATTTACCTTCCATATTTATAAGAGATCCACGACCTTTACCGTTGTCAGGGATAGGTACGATTTCATCGAATACTTCTTTAATAAAACGAACAACAGACTCTGTTCCTAAAAAACTTAGATAAAATTTTCCACCTGACCAAAATATAGATCCATCACCATCTATATAACCTGCTGCATAAGCAATTTTGTGATCCATACAAGAAAGGTTAGGTGCTTTTAGGATTTTAGTTTTATTAGGTACAATATTGAAGTGATGTTCAAGATCTGTGTACCATTGATCACCACAACTAATACACAAAGTTGTTGTTAATCTTTTTTCACCAGTCCTTTTATCTATCCTCTCACCATCGATTACTTGACCAGTATACTCAAAAAACTGTTTGAAATTTTCTAGTATACACTTGTCTTTTAGATGCAGAACTATAGCTAGTGATTTTGAGCTAGATCTTAGAGACCCATCAGCCGCAATAAAGCCAGCTACATAACAGTTTTTTGGGTTCGGATCAGCAAAATAACTTTTGTTATAAGTATAAATACTTCTAAGTTCTGAAACATCAACAGATAATCCTAAAGTCCTTCCAAGCCACTTAATAGATCCTTTTGTATATTGTGGGAACAAAGATATACAATGCTCTATACCTTTGTGGTATTCAGTCTTCAACAGTCCAATTTCTTCAGATGTCCATTGCGACTCTTTCAGTAACCCAAGTTTCGCCCGTTTAGCTGCTATCTGATTAAATTTTCGATCAGGGAAAAATTGGTTAACAAGTTCTTGGTCGGTGAACTCCATGTAGTTATCTTCTAAAGTTTTGATTTCCTCAGTAGTCCACTTTCTGTCATCGGAGATACCAAGTTTCGTACGTTTCTTTTTGATAGCATCAAATCCTCTATTTGTGTAACCTTGTTCACGAAAAAATTCTAAGCTTTGTTGGTGCGTTAAACCAATTGTCTGTTCTAATAATGCTAATTCCTGCTTAGTCCATTGTTGAGTTGGGTTAGACATAAAAATACTCCCGTATGCGTATAGAGATACTATAGCACAAGTGAGAGTATAAATCAATATTAATTTTTCGAGAACTATTTATACAATAGTAATTTCGTTTGAAATGCAGGTAAACGAAATCGAAGGGTATACGGTACTAGAGTTCACTGTTACAGATGCACCTTTTTCTAGTGTTTTAACTGCATAAGCCTTGCCATCAATAGTAACGTTAGGAGTTGGTAAAGCTCCAGTAACTACTGATGTCGCATAATCTGATAAATAACCTTCAATTGTATCAGCTAATGATTTAGGTACACCTTTCAAAGAAACCTGTTGTGTAATACGAGCAAAGTTCAAATCTGTAAGGTAGTCACCACTTGGACTACGTAAAGAAAAGACCTGCTCCGACCCCTGGGTGACATCTGCTGGATCAATAGGGTGAGTACCGAACTTATCGAAAATTAAAGAAATTGCCATTTGTTTTTACCTTTTATCTACTATTTATATGATAGCATAGAGCTACCGTTTACTTTTTGAAATCCCTAGAGATTGTCAAAAGCTTTTGTTCTACAACTTTACCTATTTCTTGTGGAGATGCATTTGTAGAGGCATTTACAGTGACTGATATTTGAGGTGGTAGGTTTGTAATAGAACCATCAGCCTGTAATCTCACAGGTAGTTGCTGTTGTTGTCTGTTGCCTTGTATACGAGCAAATTCAGCTTGATTAGCTTCGGATTGCTGTCTTAAAGCTCCAACAGCATTGTTCACCGAAGTATCGCCTAGATTCTGATTAAGATTTAAACCATTCTGCCGTAGAAAAGACTCTTGTGCGGCTTTAAGTTCTAGAGGTGTACCAAACTTTTTGTTGAAGTCCAAAGCTGCTGTAGACACAGATAAAACAGATTGTTGTCTTTGTAATTCTTGTTCTTTTGCAAAACGTGCAGGTGCATTTTGTATTTCCTGTCCAATATTCGCACGTAAACCAGAGATTGACCCTCGTGCGCTTGCAATAGCATCCAATAACTCTTTATCTTTAGTTTGAGTTGCTTGGATTTTCAACTGTATATCCAAGAACTGTAACTGAAGATCATTTTGTTTGAGTTGATTGAGCGTCTTTTCTTGCTCTGTTTTTAGTATCTGTTCCGCCAACGCAGCTTGCTGTACGGCTATATTGATACTAATAGCACCAGCTAGTTTTCGAGCTTTTTCCGCATCTTTAGTATCTTCCTCAAAAGAATCAGCAAAAGTTGTTAACCCAGAACGTTGAAGATCTAAAGCTTTAACCTTTTGTTCTATGGTTGATTGTAATTTTTTAGCAAAAGCATCTATACTAGCTTGTCTTGCTTCAAATTGTATTTGGACGACTTGTTGTTTGAACTGAGCATCAAGTACAGCGCGTTGGTCATCTAATTGTTTTTTAACATCGGCTGTCAACAAACCATTTTTAGCTAGTAATTTCTCTTGTATATCTAGCTTTTGTTTTTCAACATCTAAAGTACGTTTAGCACTTAAAATCTGTGTCGCAGCACTAGCTTGTATAGAGGACAATAAAGCTTCTTGTGAAACATATAAAGGATTTAACTGTTGTACAGAAGTAAATATCTGAGCCGTAGAAGATAAAGTATCTTGTAGTAACTTACTTTGACGTTCAAGTGGTTTTATAACACTATTATAAGCTTCCGCAAGATCAATCTGTAATTGCAAAGCCTGTTGTTGTTTCTTTTGTTGTTCATCTAAGCGTTTTAGTTCTTCTTGTTGTTGCTTCTGGATTTCAGTTGTTGCTGCATTATCTTTACCAACACCAATAGATGACTTAAAAACAGATGCAAAATCAGTAGGTTTGCGATTTTTTTCTATGGCGTTAGCCGCTTGTTTCTTGAAAGTTTGTTGATTAAAATCATTGACAGTATTACTAACAAATCTTGCACCAGATGCTCTTTCTTGAATTTCTTTGATTTTAACATCTCTTTGTTTTTCGATCTCTGCTTTCTCAGCTTCCAAAGCTTTGATCTTATTTTGTGCTGCTACACCACGACCAGAGAAACGGTCAGCACCAAAACTACCAGGCTTCAGATTTTCTATTTCTGTATTTTTGGCTAGCAACAAAGAATCAAACTTGGCATTAGTTGCAGATATAAGATTTGATTCTTGATCGTTAATAGCTTTAATAGAAGCTTTGAACTTCGAGTCATCAAATTTAGGTACTTCTATTTGTGCTTTTTCTTCTATGGGATTTGATGTGTTTGCCAAACCCAATGCACGAGCTTGTTCAAGACCAGCTTGTTGTCTTGTGATTAACTCATCCCTTTGTCTACGAGCTTCATTCTGAAACTGTTGTAAATTATTTTTCGCAAGTTCAGTATCAACACCTTCTGTTTGTAAACCAAATTGCTCGAAGATTTGTTTTTTAAGGTCAAGATCAGCTTTAGTAAGATCAAGACGTGCTTTTTCTTTCTCGAACAACTGGTTAGCAGCTATTAACTCTTTTTGAATCCTAGCTTCTATAGTTTTGGTCTTTTTGTCAAGTTGTAACTGTATAAGGTCATTAGTCGCTCTTTCTTTAGCAGCAGCACCTTGAGCATCAGCTACTAGTTGTTTCTGAGCTTCAATTCTTTTGTCAATTACAGTTAGTTCAGCTTGTGAAGCTAATATCTGTCCTTGTTGACCAGCTACACCATCGGCGCTAGCTAAACCTTGAAATCGACGTGCTAGTGTCTCGAATTTTTGGATTCTTTCTTGAGCTATTTTATTTGTCGTACTTGCAACAACATTTTGTAAAGCTAATATCTGTTGTGCATTTAACTGCAAAATATCTTTGCCTGACAAGATATCACGTAACTGTTGTAGTACAGCTATAGATTCAGCAGGATTAATATCACTTATATTTTCAAGACTTGTGCCTAACGCTTGTATTTGTGTTGGTAAAGAGTTGATATCTTCTGTTGTTGCTGTAGAAGAAATAGCTTTTTTTAGAGCTTCTATGTTAGCTGTTGCCGATCTAGTTTCACCTAACAATACAGATTGGATAGCACCTTGACCATTTCTTAATGCATTTTGAATATCAGTGTTTGATAATTCAAGTTTAGGTTTAAGTTTGATCTGAAACTGTGACAAAC
>JACCDW010010193.1_pt1 | contig 16376 bp, 17 predicted proteins | sample 7449781 | NCBI WGS metagenome assembly JACCDW01 (sample SAMN15323449, study PRJNA562643) | freshwater metagenome | isolation source: river surface water | place: USA:Blue River Watershed | collected 2017-08-18
AGCGTGAGGTGAGTGGGAACCTGACCACCTTAGCCGTGCTCAAGAACCGAATAGCGACAAGCTTTAATGAGCTTGAGTTTGTCACCCAAATGCACAGCGTCGCGGTGGAGGATGACTATGGGGACGAACAGACTCTCAGTTACGTAATCGGGAATCTCATGCCATCAACCACCGCCGTAAGGCTCGAAAGAAAGGAGAGAGCAAAGCAGGAGAGAGCGGACTCGCAAAAGAGGGCTCAGAAGAGCGAGCTCGCCGATAAGATCATGGCGCAAGTCCGCGACTATCCCTATCAGAACAACGAGACGATTCGTGACGCCTTCGGAGGCAGCAACACGCTCCGAGAGAGCGCTATTCGAGAGCTGGTCGACGAGGGGTATCTCATACGGGTGGCTACAACTCCCGAGGAGAAAAGAGCCTGCGGTAAGAGGATCCTGCTCAAAAGGACCGACAAGCCCTACCCTGTGTTTGGACTCGAGGTCTGATCCCTCTGCTTCCCCATCTTTCCCCGGGCACTCGAGTGATGCCCGAGGGGAGATGAAAATAGAGAGATCTCTACAGTGGGGCTAGGGTAGAGAGCTTCGCTTCTACCCGCCCCGTAGAGTCTATTCAGCATTGAGTTTCCCTCCTCGTCATATTTACTAGGGGCCGGGGAAGGAGGGAAACATCTGGACACCCTCCTCGGACAGATAGCCAGATCCGTCCGCAAAAAGGTATAGAGACAGGTTACGCGCGCGCGAGGGTGCGGACTGATCAAGCCAGCGCCTGTCCACCACCCCGCTTGCCGTGCTTGCCGGATCAGGGTGAAGCAGCCTCCCCAACCGGGGCACCCCAATAAGCGACCGAGCGGGTGACATGGGAGAGCTTCACCATGTGAAGTGCATAGGAAAAACCATGCTTATGAGGGGCTGAATCGCCCCAAAAGTCGGTCCTGTGGACCCATAAAGCGGAGGGAAACACGCGCGCGCGAGGGGGTGCTAATTGCCTTGACCGCCCTGCGCACCCTACGCAAGGGCTCCGCACCCATTTCAGGTGGCCGGAAGCTCATAAAACCGACCCTCGTGTCGAGATGTTTGGTCGCCACTAGAAAAAGTCCCCCAAATAACCAATAGGAAGACACAACTCGAAATCAACTCATAAGGAGCTTCAACGATGGAAATACAAGCAATTGAGGGACACCTCTACAAATCCTGGGCCGTGTACCAATCAGACGCCTACCAAGTCTGCAGAATTGAGATCTACCGCTGGGGCCAGGCCAGCGAAAGCGCGCCACAAAGAGCGCGCGGATACCAGATCACGGACCTTAACACCGCAGGCGTGACGATCTGGGAGTCAGACGAGGCAGACAAACTGATACACGTTTTCAGCTACTTCGAGACTGCTGGATTCGAAAAAGGCCTATATGACCTCTTCATTGGGACGGCGCTCGCAACAGGCGGCTTTCTTGCCATTGATGTACGGAGCTTTATAAATGGGCACCTAAGAGAGGCAGAAAGCGCAGGAGCACGGGTGCAGTGAAGCTCTGCGTCGTGGGGCGGATCTGATTCGGACCGTAAAAGCTAAACACTAACCCGCGAACGTCCACAGGAGTATACCCACAGCCCCACGCGCACCGCAGGACTCTTCGATGTGAGCTATTGGCTTCACCCTAAGCAAACCATCCTTAGTGCCGCGCGCAGATTCTATGAGCAGAACTTTGTATAAACAGAAAATTTAATTAGCCGGCAAAGGGTCGCACTCCAAGATCATAATTCGCCCCTTCTCAGTATCAAGATACCCAAAATATCGTCCATTGACCTCGGTGAGTTGAAGGACTGTTGGACTTTTTTGAGTGCTCCCCGTAGATATTATTTTTAACATGCGCTGATCAATCTTTTCAAACCGTGCAAGCGCAATACTGTGCATGCTGCGCGGAGCGACTAACCCTTGCCTAACAACAACAGAGACTCGGTTAAGCAGGCAGCGCTCGTGATTCATTAGCTGTGCTGCTAGATCTGGGAGCCCTGCATCAGATGGAAAGCTTGTCACCAGAGCGCCGCCAACAAACACCAACACATGGCAAGCAGCTTTACGGCCCGAGCACCACATTTTAGTGCGTTGTACCGCGGCCCAAAGAGGTGGGTTCTTTCGATACAGAGGCTAAATCTGACCGCCGTTCCTGAGACCGAGCATTCTCAAACGCGTCATCCAGCTGAGCCATGATTTCGGCGTATCTGCGCTCGGAAATAACCCCGCTTCCAACCATTTCGGTTAGGAACTCGTCAATAACTACAAAATCAAGCAGATCACCGAATTTGGGCATAGACGTAGGAACGGATTCAACAGATTGTCTGTTTAGTTGTATGTGACCAGTTAAAGCAGTGAGATCAACAATGCTTGCAAATCCCGCAAGTACTCTTGCGGATATAGAAAATCAGTTCACCGCCCCACGAAACGAGGGTGTATACAATCGCTATATGAAAATTAAAGGGCTAAAAGCTTTTGCACTAGTTGTGTCTGAAGGGTCACTCCTTGCGGCCGGAACTGCGCTTGAGCTAAGCGAAGCCGCGGTGAGCCGACTCATTTCAGATCTAGAGAAAGACTCTGGGCTAAAGCTGTTTGATCGAGACCGACGCCAGCTCTCACTAACGGATGAAGGCGCAAAGTTCCACATAGAGGCCCTTCGTACTCTGGAAAGCTTTGAACAGTTACCCGCTCTAGCCAGCGGTATAAAGCAAAGCCGAGAGGAATTTCTTAACGTTGTAACCATGCCCAGGTTGGTATCCGCAGTTGTCGCTCCAGCTGTTGCGGAGTTCACTCGTTCAAATCCTCGCGTCAATATAAAAATTGATATTCGCACACGATCTGAAGGCGACGTCTGGTTTGGAAGTGCCGTCTATGATATTGGAGTTGGATCTCTTCCAATTTTTCACCCCAAAATCATTTCACAAAAGCATTTATGTCTTGATGTAATGTGTATGGTGCCCGCAGCGCATCGCTTAACGAACCTACATCGACGATTGTCACCTGCGGATATCGCTTACGAAAATCTCATCACCCAAGGATTATCAACGCTCGACCGCAAGCAGATGGAAGCTTGGTTTCGTAATGGCGATGCCCAGTTGTGTCAGACAATTGAGACTAACTCTCCCGATCTTCTAGGCGCGCTTGTCGCAGAGGGTGCAGGCATAGCACTGGTTGACGCATTAGCAATGTCGGGAGTCTCAAGCGAGCGATATGCACTGCTTCAGGTCGAGAACCCTTACTCAATTGACTATGGAACTTTGTGGTTTAGTCCGCCAGAAACGCGAAAACAATCAGCGATCAAGCTGTCCCATCTTTTTGAGAAACACCTTGCTAAATGGGCTTAGTTGACAACCTTCGCGAGTGGCGTGAGCTAGGTGTTCACGTTCAACAAAAACGTAACCGTATCAAACTGTCCGCAACCGAATGCGCTTACCAGCTTGGTGTTGATCCACAGATGGTACTGGACATGGAGAGCTCGAATGTTTTTCCGTATGAGGAATTCTCTCACCAGTGGCAAGATCTTGCGAGGCGATACTTAGAGCTTTTAGAGAGCTCCCCAAAGCCTTTTGCTTCTCTTCTCTTGCCCCGGAATGATAATACAGTCGATAAAGATCTATATATTCCGAGTTATTTGAGACAGAAACCGTAAATGCTTCAATACAATACATACTTACTAGCGATTGGGATTGATCGTGGACAGTACGTTACCGCGTCGCAGTGTGAAGCGCATATTAATATTGACCTAATTCGACGATTAGAAAAGCTACACGAGATCAAATCAGATAATGGCCCTCGTGAATACATTGCAATTTTGCAAAAAGAGGAACTACTAACGTTTTTCCTGGAAGAGGGAAATGTCGAGCGGCGGGTTGCTGAGGACTGGTTCAACGGTCTGGGTGACGAAGTTAGATTCATTTTTGTTCAGCGTACGCCAAACGAGCTTTGGAGTCGTCGGCGGGATAAGGGAACGCTCCATCGGTACGTGAAACTTAATACAAATCCGTAATTTCCTGCACGTGAAATCAGATACTTGAATCCAATTAGCTCCAATGGCTGGCAGTTACTAGAGGCGGCCGACTTCAACCTTGCGCGCGGCAATTATGATGCCGCTTTTGACCAATACTTTGAGGCGTTTACTCAAGAGTTCTGCGAAGATGCCCAAAAGAGGCTCACGCTAATGACCTCAAATGGTCAGTTACGCCCAGAGCAGTTGGAGAAATTATTCGCACATCACAATTCACTGGATTCGCAGCGAGGTGGTCTGTCGAGTTATAACGTTGCTTTACTTTATGAAAACGGCATTGGGCAGTTAAAGCCCGACCTTGGCGTTGCCGTTCGGTATTATGAAAAAGCTGTCAGTGAGCACGTCCGAGATGCTTACGCTAACCTTGCTCAGATACTTATCTCCGGCTCTGCAGAGACCTATGGAGTTAGCCGTGATGTAACTCGGGGCCTTGAGTTACTTGCACGGGGCGTAGAACTTGGAAGTCGGGAGTGTGCCTATAACTTGGGATGCTTGTACAAAGCCGGCAAGGATGTTGCCGTCGATGACCGAAAAGCCGCCTACTATCTCGGTATTGCTTATCTTGCGAGGCATGAGCACGCGCACCGACTTCTAATCCTACTGCAGCAAACATCAAAGTTAGACTTTTCGGCTGAAATAGCTGCGGCTAAACGGCAGATTGATGAGTGGGAACTAATCAGACTTAGCCAATCAGATAACCACTAACTGTCGTGCTGCATGGGTTGAAGTTCGAATACCTGAATCGCCACCACTCAAAACACCCCCAGACAATCTCTGGAGAACAAGTATCGCAATCTGCGCCTGTACACCTTGCTAATGAGAGAGTTACGGATACTTCCACGGAGCCGAAGACTTCATGGTTGCCTGATTTAGTGTCGCAATCGCAGGCCGTTTTAACCTTTGATCCCGCTACTTTGTCTAGGTGTTCGGGATTGTTTTAGTAGGATAGCGATCCACTCTTGCCCCAAAATATTCGGTAAGCGTAGATGGTGTAGCCCACGATGACGGGCAAAACTATGACTGTTCCTATGAAGATGACCCAAAGCGATTCCACCGAACTGGTGCCTTGCCAGATCGTGATTTGGTCGACCACCAGCCAGGGGAATAGGCTGTACCCCAAGCCACAAAAGGCCAGCAGGAATATACCTACGGCGGCGGTGAAGGGAACGCCTGCGCCATATTGGTTGTCATCTGACAAGCGAACCGACAGCCGCGCAAGACTGCGGTGAATAACTGCGAACAGCAATACGGTGATCAGCGGGATTGGGAAAAGCATGAGCAAATAGGGAAAACTGAACCACTTGTCGAAGATCCGCTGACTGACAAGCGGTGTGGCAACGGAAATAGCAAGTACACCCAGGGCGGTCATGAGCAGGCTTGCGCGAGCCCAACCGACCGCCTTAAGTTGGAGTGCTCCCTCGCTCTTCATTATTAGCCAGGTGGCGCCCAGCAACCTGTAAGCGCCGATCAGGCATAGGCCGATAAGCGCGCTGAAAGCCACGCTGGCCACATCTGAGCGAAAGCCAGTGATAAGTTGACCAAGCATATAGCCCTGCGACCAAGATGCTGCGAGCGATCCAGCGCGAAATGCTGCATCCCACAGTGGCCGGTGGTGCGACTTGGCCTTAACCCGGAAATCAAACGCAACACCGCGCAGTGTGAGGCCCACCAGCATGAGTGCAACTGGCAGGTAAAGTGCGCCCAGAATGACCCCATGCGCTAGGGGAAAAGCGACCAAGAGAACGCCAACGCCTAAGACTAACCATGTCTCGTTGGCATCCCAGAAGGGGCCAATGCTGGCGATCATGCTGTCGCGCTCGCTCACCTCGTTGGTCTTCAGAAGCAGCACACCGACCCCCAGGTCGTAGCCGTCTAGAATTACATAGGCCAGCATGGCGAGCGCCATAACCAGCGCAAATACAAGCGGCAGCCAGCCCGCTGGGGTCGCGAGGTTGATTGCGCCGTCAAGCATGGGCGGCTCCGATTGAGCGGGTGTTTTCGTGTGCGCTCGGGTTAGCCTCGGAAGAGCTTGCTTTGCGCGCCAGGAAAAACACTACGGAAACATATGCACCCATTAGGGCGATGTAGAGGCTTAGATACATGGCCAGGCTCAGGGCTATGTGAGGCGCCGGTACGTTGGATGCGGCTTGGGCCGTTGTAAGTACCCCGGAGACCAGCCATGGTTGCCGTCCCATCTCGGTCACATACCATCCAGCCACGAGCGCGATCCAGCCTGAAAAAGTCATGATCACCAGGCCTTTGAACAACCAGTTGGGGGCCTGCGCAATAAGCGTGATGCGGCGTAGTTTCCACGCAGCCAGCCAACTGACCGCCAACATAAGAAGGCCTACGCCCACCATGATGCGAAAAGCAAAAAACACTGGCGCGACCGGCGGGATTTTGTCGCCAAATTCTTTGAGGCCCTTAACCTCGCCATCCCAATCGTGCGTGAGGTAAAACGAGGCCAGCTTCGGGATGGCGATCTCCATATGGTTTGCCTGAGCCTTCGAATCGGGGATAGCGAAAAGAACGGCGGGCACGCCCTTTTGTGTTTCCCAGATCCCTTCCATAGCTGCGAGCTTAGCTGGCTGGTACTTCATGGTGTTGAGGCCATGGAAGTCGCCAACTATGATCTGTATGGGGATCAGCAATGCAGCTGTAAACACACCAGCACGCAGCGCAGCCGACACGGAGGCGGCGCGGTCTCCGCGAAGCCAGCGATAAGCCGAAAGACCTGCCACCAGAAATGAGACCGTCAGGCCTGATGCCAGCAGCATATGCGTCATTCGGTAAGGGAATGAGGGGTTGAAGATCACCTCCATCCAACTGGTCACATGAGCCTGACCGTCCACAATAACAAAGCCAGCCGGCGTGTGCATCCAAGAGTTAAGCGCGAGAATCCAGAAGGCCGAGGCAGTGGTGCCTGCGGCCACAAGAAATGTAGCCACGGTGTGCACCCGCTCGCTCACGCGGCCGCGCCCAAAAAGCATGATGCCTAGCATGGTTGCTTCTAGAAAAAAAGCTGTTAACACTTCGTAGGCTAACAGTGGCCCTGCCACGTTGCCCACCGTGTTCATGAAGCCCGGCCAATTGGTACCGAACTGGAAACTCATAGTGATTCCGCTGACCACGCCAAGGGCGAAGGTAAGTGCAAACACTTTCACCCAGAACCCATAGGCATCCATCCATAAGGCCTGTCCGGTACTTCGAAACCGCAGCTTGAAGAAGAGAAGCACCCAACCCAGTCCGATGCTGATGGTAGGAAATAGAATGTGGAATGTGACGTTGGCTGCGAACTGAATTCGTGCGAGCAACAGGGGATCGAGTTCATTCATGGCATTCATTTTACTCGCAAAGTCCCTTGCTGTTGGGCCAAGTGTTAAACCAATTCCGAGCGGTAAGCTTGCCAAATCGCTCCTAGAATTCGGTCTTAGGGTAAACTTCTTCGGACATGTTTCACCTAACGCAACTTCGCCGAATTTCATTTGTCGCCCTCTTTGCGATGGTGATGGTCGTCCTCGCACCAACGGTGAGTAAGGTAATCGCTGCCGAGCGAGTCGACTCGAATCTGGTCGAGGTCTGCACTACCGAAGGCACGAAATGGGTTGCTGTAGCTGAACTCGGGCAGGGTGACTCGTCTGCCCATCAACAGGACCCCCCTTCTCTACATGAACACGGCGGCGACTGTGCCTATTGCAGTCTGCAGACCACGAAGTTCTTAAGTGTCTCATCGCAGTCTTTTGCCACGACGTCTGCGGTGAGCCCTCTTCCCTCGCTTTTTTATCAGGCCTCCAAGCCACTTTTTGCCTGGGCGCATTCGCGTTCTCGGGCGCCTCCACTCTCCGCATAGCCAAGCACTGTAGTTCTTGGATTGCCGCATTCGTGCGGTATCGGCTTTATTCAAAGGAGAAATCATGCTTATGCATTTGCAATTGCGCCCTGTTCTATTCCTCTTTCTTTGCGCGGTACTTTTGCCCGTAACTTCAGTACACGCCCACTCCTTCAATGTGGGAGAAATCAAGATCGACCATCCCTATGCCCCGCCCACGCCAGGTGGAGTCAAAAACGGCGCGGTGTATTTTCGAGCGATTGAAAACAGTGGCAAGAAGCCAGACCGATTACTGTCAGCACGCGCCCGAGTCGCCGAAAGAGTCGAGCTTCACCGTATGCAGATGGATGGTGCCGTCATGCGTATGCGGGAGGTCGAAACGATTTTGTTGCCCACGGGTCCCGGACCCTCGTTTCGGCACGGTCAGTCTGATGCCTACCACCTAATGCTCATCAACCTTAAAGCGCCGCTCAAGGAAGGGGATCGCTTCCCCGTATGGCTACGGTTTGAAAACGCAGGCGAAAAAGAAGTAACGGTTTGGGTTCAAAGACCAAAAGGCGCTTCGTCGGATCATCACCACAAACATTAAGGATCGACAATGAAAAAGTTAATTGCAATCACCGTTCCATTTGCGCTTTCGGCCTGTGCCGTAGGGTCTTCGCACCAGTCCAGTACCCAGCCCATTGAGATTCGATTTGCCGCGCAGATCAATGGCCAGGCTTTCGAATGTGGGAAATCGTATTCGAATGTGGGCACAACTAAGTCAACGATTACCCCGAGCGATTTTCGAGTGTATGTCAGTCAGGTAGAGTTGCTGACAGCAGATGGGCGGACTGTGCCTGTCACGCTCAACCAAGACAAAACCTGGCAGTTGGAGAATATCGCCTTGCTCGACTTTGAGAATGGTCGGGGGCCTTGTCGAAACGGAACGGCTGCAACGAATATGTCGGTGCGAGGTACTGTGCCGACTGGAAACTACGCGGGCGTAAAATTTACCGTGGGTGTTCCATTTGCGCGTAATCATGGCGATCCTACGGTGTCTCCCGCACCCTTGAGTTCTACGGCCATGTTCTGGAATTGGCAAGGCGGCTACAAGTTTATCAAGTTTGACACGGCAACTTCCGGGCAGCCTGCTGTTACGGCACCGCCAGCTGAACATGGCGGTGGAAGCGCTTCGGGATTTTCGGTGCATCTGGGCAGCACCGTATGTGCGTCTACGTCAAAAACACATGCGCCGACGAGCTGTCAGAACTCTAACCGGATGAAGATTCGCCTCGCTGAATTTGATCCTGCGAAGAGTGTGGTGGTCATGGACATGGGTCGGGTACTCGCCAATTCCAACATCGATGTTAACACGCCGGGTACATCTCCGGGTTGTATGAGTTTTCCAAAAGATGCGGACTGCCCCGCAGTGATGAATGCCTTAGGTCTGACCTATGAAGGCGTTCAAGCCACTGGGCTGCAGCAACTGGTCTCAAAGAAGTAGGAACATGCGTCGCGTTTTGGTCGCATCTGCTGCCGCACTAGTGATTGCCTCCAGTGCAGGGTTAGCCTATGCCGTATCAATGAAGCAGTACGACTGGGGGCTGCCCGATTGGGTTCCGCTTCCAGTCGTTCCCCCGGACAATCCGATTACAAAAGAAAAAGTCGAACTTGGTCGGTATTTGTTTTATGACCGACGGCTTTCGGCCGATAACACCATGTCGTGCGCGACTTGCCATCAACAGGACAAAGCATTTACTGATGGGAAGCCGCTCTCAAAGGGAATCACCGGGCAGGAGGCAAAACGCAGTGCGATGTCATTAGCCAACGTTGCCTACCTACCAGTGCTGACCTGGTCTAACCCATTACTAACGTCCCTAGAAGTACAGGCCTTAATACCGCTTTTTGGTGAGCATCCGATAGAAATGGGCATGGCCGGCAAAGACGCTCTCTTGTTTGAACGGTTAAAGGCCGATTCAACCTATCGAAAGCTATTCAAGGAGGCATTTCCGGCAGAGTCGAGGGTTGGCGATGATGCGCTTTACTCATTATCAACAGTCACAAAGGCTCTTGCGAGCTTTCAGCGCTCTCTAGTATCCGTAAACAGTCCTTATGATCGGTATCGATACGGTGGTGAGTTGTCTGCTATTGGCCCCGCGGCCAAAAGAGGAGAGGCTCTATTCTTTGGCGAGAAGATGGAGTGTTACCACTGCCATGGGGGATTTAACTTCACAGACAACATCAAGCACAGCCGCATGCCTTTTCCAGAGCTAGGCTTCCACAATACCGGGCTTTACAACACTGATGGTAAAGGCCGCTATCCCGAAGGCCAGACAGGCATTGTGGAATTTACGGGTGCCCCATCAGACATGGGCAAGTTCAGGACTCCAACGCTGAGAAACATAGCCAAGACCGCACCCTATATGCATGATGGATCTATCCCCGATCTGGCGACTGTCATCCGCCGTCACTACGCGAGGGCTGGGCGATCGGCATCAGGTTATGGTGGTGCCAATCCTCTGCGCAGCGAGTTCATAGCGGGCTTCCAGGTCACAGAGTCGGAAATACTGGATCTAACGGCTTTTTTGGAATCTCTGACTGATCAGCGCTTTTTGTACGATCAACGTTTCTCCGATCCTTGGAGTTCGAATCCATAACATCACCAAAACCTGATTTCTTTTGACCTCAGCAAGTTAGCGAAGCGACCCTTGCATGAAATTCCTTGTTAACCCCAAAGCCAGCGAGCATGAACTCGTGAGTCTTTTCATGGCTACTTTTGCAGACACAGGGCCGCGACAGGCAGACAGGGAAGCGCTCACCCGATCGACAAAAGTGCTCCATCGCAATTCTAGGTGGGACCCACCCCCTCGCCTTTGACGGAACCCAAAAGGGGTCTATGGGTTAAATCTAACCCCCCCCCAGAGCCCTTACTTCAAAACGAACGAGAACTGGCCGGCCCAGCGAATCGCTGTTATTGGTAACTTTTTTGGTAACTGCTGGGAGTTTGGGGCTGAAAGCTAGTAAATAGGACTTGACTGGCGGAGAGGGTGGGATTCGAACCCACGGTGGACTTACGCCCACGCCTGATTTCGAGTCAGGTACATTCGACCACTCTGCCACCTCTCCGCGGCAACCGTAAGTAAGCCGCGAATTATACCCGCGCAGGAATCAGTAGGGTTTTACCGGCCATATACGGTGCAAGCGCTTTGGGTACCGTGACGCTGCCGTCGGCCTGCTGATTGTTCTCAAGAACTGCCACCAGTGCACGGCCCACCGCCAACCCTGATCCATTTAAGGTGTGCACAAGCTCGGGTCGGGATTTGCCGCCCTCACCTAATTTACGCACTCGGGCCTGCATGCGACGAGATTGAAACGCCTCACAATTGCTCACCGAGGAGATCTCGCGAAATGTGTTTTGCGAGGGCAGCCACACCTCGAGATCATAGGTTTTCGCCGCACCAAAACCCATATCACCGGTACATAGCGCCATAACCCTATAGGGCAACTCAAGGCCTTGCAAAATCGCCTCCGCATGGCCAACCATTTCTTCGAGGGCTGCGTAACTCTGATCGGGATCAACGATCTGAACCATCTCTACCTTATCGAACTGATGTTGGCGAATCATGCCTCGTGTATCGCGGCCATAACTGCCCGCTTCAGATCGAAAACAGGGTGTATGGGCAGTGAGCTTTAGCGGTATCTGAGAGGGCTCAAAAATTACGTCGCGCGCGATATTCGTCAATGACACTTCAGAGGTGGGAATTAAATAGAGGGTTTCACCCGCCCCCTCTGCGCCACCTTTTTTGGCGACAAATAAATCGTCCGCAAACTTGGGCAGCTGTCCCGTCCCCATCATACTTTCCGCATTAACGATATAGGGTGTGTAGCATTCTTGATACCCATGCACGGCGGTATGCGTATCCAACATATATTGCGCAAGCGCCCGATGCAAGCGTGCAATATCACCCCGCATCAATGCAAACCGGCTCCCCGTAATCTTCGTTGCTGTTTCAAAGTCAAGGCCTAAGGCGGCACCCACATCGACATGGTCCTTGACCTCGAATGCAAAATCCCGAGGCGAGCCCCAACGGCGAACCTCCTGGTTTTGATCTGAATCTTTTCCTGTTGGGACAGATTCATGCGGAATGTTTGGGATCGTGAGCAGCCAATCGTTTAACCGGGCCTGCACAGATTCAAGTGTCTGCGCCTGTGCTTCAAGTCTGCGGGCGATCTCGTTGACTTGGGCCATCAAGGCCTCTGCGCTCTCACCCCTGCCCTTGGCGACACCAATTTGCTTGGATAATGCATTACGCTGAGACTGAAGAGTCTCGGTCTCGACTTGTACAGCCTTGCGCTGGCCTTCCAAGGCAGCAAAGGCCTGCCCGTCGAGCGTGTAGTGCCTGCGGGCAAGTCCCGCGATTACGGCATTAAGGTCTTTTCTTAGTAACTGTGGATCAATCATGGTGGCTCATTAGTTTAATACTCAAGATTTCTGGTTTCGACTACGTAATACGGCAAGCTTTTCTGAAATTTTACTTTCCATTCCCCGATCGACAGGCCTATAAAACTCTGGCGGGTTCTTGATTTGCTCAGGAAAATAGCGCTGGCCTGCTGAAAACCCATCGGGCTCATCCTGGCTATAGCGATACGCTTTTCCATGGCCCATAGACTTCGCAAGCGATGTGGGTGCGTTTCGCAGATGGTCAGGCACTGGCGCAGAGCCACGATCCCGTACAAACTCGAGCGCCGCTTTGTAGCCCACATAGACCGCGTTTGACTTTGCCGCGCAGGCCATAAACACCAAGGCCTGCGCAACTGCCAACTCTCCTTCGGGAGAACCAAGCCGCTCATAGGTCTGGGCTGCCTCTAAGGCCATGGTGAGCGCTCGCGGGTCGGCTAATCCAATGTCTTCAATCGCCATTCGAATCGCACGCCTTGCAATATAGCGGGGATCACAACCACCGTCGACCATGCGCGCAAACCAATACAGGGCCGCATCTGGGTCACTACCACGCACTGATTTATGGAGGGCCGAGATCTGGTCGTAAAACGCGTCGCCGCCTTTATCAAACTGCCGCATTAACTGAGGCAACATCTGATCGAGTAAGGCATCATCGATCGGCTGTGTCGCCTGCAACGCCCTTGGAATGCATAACTCAAGCGCGCCGAGTAGGCGGCGAGCATCACCATCGGCGTAGGCCATCAGGCGCTGTTTGGCCACTGTCTCGATTAGCAATGGGCTTGCACCATAAAGCACTACGGCGCGTTCAATGATCTCTTGCATCGCAGCGTCGTCCAGGGGTTTTAGCACATAGACACTTGCCCTTGAGAGCAATGCACTATTGACTTCAAAGCCGGGGTTCTCCGTGGTTGCTCCGATAAACACAAAGAGTCCCTGCTCAACATGAGGCAGAAATGCATCCTGCTGGGCCTTATTAAACCGATGAACTTCATCCACAAACACGACACAGGGCCGCTCTAGCTCTTTAGCTTTTTGGGCAAACTCGACCGCCTCACGAATCTCTTTCACACCACCTAAGACTGCAGAGATCGCCATCAACTCTGCGCCACAGGCAAGCGCCAATAGCCGTGCAAGGGTTGTCTTACCAACGCCGGGAGGGCCCCAGAGAATCATGGAATGCAGCCGCCTGCTGGCGACGGCAGCCTGCAGTGGTCTGCCGTCACCGAGGAGATGGGCCTGGCCCACAACATCGTGAATCGACTGCGGCCTTAACTGCTCAGCCAGGGGCAGATCAGGGCGCACGAAGCACGCTCACGCCTGCAGGCGGGGTGAACTGAAAGAGCTTGGGATCGATAGCCACGTTCTTTAAAATACGGGTCAGCTCAATGCGGGTAACCTGGCCGAGATTGTCGTGGATCTCAAACCGTCTTAAGAGCGATTCAGAATCGACTCCCACGGCCAGACTCGTTATCCCAGGCTCTGCAGTTTTGGGTGTAACACCAATCCACTGCAGGCCATCGCGAGCGCCGAGATCTGAAAACCCGTAACGACTCAGGAGCTGCTCTCGGGTGAGGCTATTGGTATTCAGAAGTAGTGCTGCAATTCCCGTGAGGTTTGCGGCATGAACTGGCCGCACCGAGGCCTGTGCAAGATCAACGTCAAACAGCCAAAACTCTTTGTCGTTGAGCAGCTGAATCTGTGGGTAAGGCTTTTTCACCTCCCAGCGCAATAGCCCCGGCTTTGAGATGTAAAACGTGCCCGATGCAGAGCGCAGACGTGCCGACTTCGCCGCCGTGGTCTGTGAAAAATCAGCAGATAAGGTCTGGGTGGAGGCTAAACTCTCGATCATCCGGTCCACCACCGCAGACTGTGCCCCCGCGGGGCTGGTCGCCGCAAGGGCCCAACAACAGATCGCGGCTAACAGGCTAAGGCTTGGACCACGACTCATGATCACAAGACGCTTGATCATGCGCCTCCTCATGAGGCCGAGGAATTAGGGGCCAGAATTTCGCGGTTGCCGTTACTCTGCATAGGCGACACAACCCCAGCCTGCTCCATCGATTCAAGCAGTCTTGCAGCGCGGTTATAGCCAATGCGTAGATGACGCTGAACCAGCGAGATTGATGCACGACGGTGTTTCAACACAATCGCCACGGCCTCGTCGTAGAGTGGATCGGACTCTCCGCCGCCACCCTCTGTGCCAAGGCCTGCGGTAAACGTGCCGCCAGTGCTCTGGTCGGCGCCATCGAGAATGGATTCGTCGTATTGGGCCTCGCCCGTCTGCTTGATGTAATTCACAACCCGCATCACTTCATCGTCCGCAACAAATGCACCATGCACTCGTATCGGCAGGCCCGTGCCGGCGGCCAAGAACAGCATATCGCCTTGGCCCAACAGGGCCTCGGCTCCCATCTGATCAAGCACCGTACGGGAATCGATCTTGCTAGAGACCTGAAATGAAATTCGAGCTGGAATATTTGCCTTGATTAATCCGGTAATTACATCGACCGATGGCCGCTGAGTGGCCAGAATCAAATGAATGCCGGCGGCACGTGCCTTTTGTGCAAGACGAGCGATCAGCTCTTCAATCTTTTTGCCGGCTACCATCATGAGATCAGCCAACTCATCGATCACCACAACGATCTGTGGCAGCGCTACAAGTGTTGGCGCCTCGGGATCTTCTGGGTTGGCAAGTGGGTCGCGAATTGGGCTACCTTTTTTAATGGCCTCTTCGACTTTCTGATTAAAGCCCGCGAGGTTTCGGGTATTGAGCTTACTCATGGTGCGGTAGCGTCGCTCCATCTCACCAACACACCAGTGCAGGGCATTCGCTGCAAGCTTCATATCGGTGACGACCGGCGTCAGAAGATGGGGAATGCCCTCATAGATTGAGAGCTCCAACATCTTTGGATCGATCATGATTAATCGAACTTGGGCAGGTGTTGCCCGATAGAGTAAGGACAGAAGCATCGCATTAACGCCCACCGATTTTCCTGACCCTGTTGTACCGGCCACTAACAGGTGGGGCATTCTCGCGAGATCGACCACCATGGGTGCACCGGCAATGTCCTTGCCAAGCGCAAGCGGCAATACGCCGCCGTGCTCTTGGAAGATTGTCGAGCCAAGGATCTCCGATAAACGAACCATCTGACGCTTCGGGTTGGGAAGCTCTAAACCCATAAGGCTTTTGCCGGGAATAGTCTCTACGACGCGCACGGAGACTAAGGAGAGTGCCCGCGCAAGGTCTTTTCCAAGATTCACAATCTGCGAACCTTTCACGCCGAGTGCGGGATCGATCTCGTAGCGGGTAATCACGGGGCCTGGCTGTGCACTCACCACTTTTACCTGCACACCAAAATCTGCCAAGCGGCCTTCAATTAACCGTGATGTAAATTCTAGTGTCTCGGGAGCGACTGTCTCCGTCTGGGCGACCACATCATCAAGTAAAGACAATGGCGGCAGCCCACCAATAGCGGAGATCTCAGTAAACAAGGGTCGCTGTTTCTCACGCTGCTTTGCCTCAATTACTTTCTTAGAGGGCTCAGCCACAGCGACGGGCTTAATCTCAAGGCCATGCTCGACTTCTCGCTGGCGACGCTTCTCTTCGAGTGCATCCGCACGCTCAGTGGCCGCGGACTCGCCGAGTTTACGATCCTCGCGATCCTGGAGCTTCTCGCGCAAGGCCACCACCAGCATCTCTGCAGCACGGCCAACCCGCTCTGAGACATCGATCCACGAGAACCTTAAAAATAAAGCAAGGCCGAAAATAATACAGACCAAGGCAAACAGAGTAAGCCCAATTGCCCCAAGGGCCCAATCGCCAAAGCTGCCCACAACACTGCCCAATACACCACCCGGCATAAAGGCAAGGGGGCTCGACCCAAGGCTCACGCGCTGAGCCTCGAGGGTGCAACTCCCGATCACCAAAATAACAAAGCCCAACCACTGTAACCCGGTCATGAGCCGGGAATCTGCCCCAATCCCAGTCGTTGCTCCCAATCCGAGCCGCTGTTGTTCCCGCAACTCACGTGCATAGCGCCATCCCGAGAATGCGAGAATGCCCATGAGCACCACGA
>JACCDW010396860.1_pt1 | contig 16376 bp, 14 predicted proteins | sample 7449781 | NCBI WGS metagenome assembly JACCDW01 (sample SAMN15323449, study PRJNA562643) | freshwater metagenome | isolation source: river surface water | place: USA:Blue River Watershed | collected 2017-08-18
AACTGATATGTTAGTCGGGAACGTATCTGCATTATTCTTGTCGTAAAATGTATCCCATACCAAATTGTGTATGAATCAATTTGCTCGAAAAGCCTTTATCTACCTTTTTTCGCAAGTAATTCACATAGACTTCGATCAAATTTGAGCTATTCTCATCCTCAACTTCCCAGATATTTTCAGCAATTTCAGCCTTAGAAATGACTTTTTCCTGGTTGCGAAGAAAGTATTCCATCAACTGGAATTCTTTGGCTGTTAGGTTTATTTTCTGCCCAGAACGAGAGACAATTTTACTCGTAAGATCTAATTCTAAGTCGGCAAATTTCAATACCTGTGCCTCAATCATCGTCTGATTGGAACGTTTAATTAGCGCTTTAACACGAGCTAAAAATTCTTTAAAGTCAAAAGGTTTAGCTAAATAGTCATCCGCTCCTGCATCAAACCCTTCTATTTTATCGTCAGTGGTGCTTAATGCGGTCAACATCAATATAGGTGTTTGAATACCTTCTGCACGTAATTTTCGGCATAGCTCAAGGCCATTGATACCTGGAATAATGATATCGGAAATAATTAATTGATAGGCATTACGCATAGCTAATTGGTGCCCCATATTCCCATCATAAGCTACTTCAACAACATAATTATTCTCTTCTAATCCTTGTTTTAAGGATTGAACTGTTTTTGGCTCATCTTCAATTAATAAGATTTTGACCATTTAGCGTAAGATACTCACCAGGTCTGCTGGTGAATAATTAATAGATTTAAGTACTTTATTGTCCGCCTTGCGATATACCTTCCACAAGCCATTTTCTTCTAAAATTTCTGCTTCAGTACCATCTTTATCTGCATAAAATTTTACCGTTGCTTCTGCTTCAGCTAAGCTTTGACAAGCTTTTGACATATTGGATCGCTGTACTTCATTGAATAATTCGACGAATTTTTCACCTATGCCAAACTCCAAAACAGCTCCTGAAAGGACATATTGTAAATCACATAAAGCGTCAGCTATTTCAACTAAATCATTCGCAGCTATGGCTTCTTTGAGCTCTTCTAGTTCTTCTGCCAATAAGCTTACGCGGAGCTGGCAGCGTTCTGCACTAGGAATACTTGGTTTATCCACAATGGGTGCACCAAATGTTTGATGAAACTGGGCTACTTGGTTTAAAGAATCGAGTTTTTGCATATTTTAAGCGTTATTCCTTTAAAATTAAACAATTAATTATGCAAATTAAAAAGCCATTTAGCTAGATATATGGTCCATTTGTGCACATTATCCACAGTTATCCACATAAAATTGTGGATAACTGTGGAAATTAATCCACAATTGTTCACAACTGTGGATAAGTCGTGGAAAACATCGGTTATTGTAAATTCCTAAGACTGTGGTTTGCTTTCAGAAAAAGTCCCATCCGAATAGAAAATTAGTACGCGCTCAATTTTCTTTTCCAGGTAAGTTGGGTTTGCTACCGAAGTGAATACTGGAACGTTGGAATTACGCGCGACCTGACTGCTTTCTCTGGTGCGCCTGAGATTTGATTGTACGATCGTTTGTTCAGACGAATTATTTTTAACGGATTCTGAGGGCGTTGGTAAAATTGGGTCAAAAAGTGAAGGAGTTGAAGGAACTGGAATTACTTCTTTAGCTGTAGCCAAAGATCCTAACGTACGATCCTCAAATAATAAATCCTCAGCCGTGATTTCAGGAAATACACGTAGTACCTTCTGTACGACATCTAAGCTTGGCTTATTGCGTCCAGATAGGATATGTGATATACTACTACGTGGAATACCTAATTTATCAGCGAATTGTGACGCACTTAGTTGCTTGCGCTTAATTAACAATTCTATCTTCTCACTTAAATTCATAATTGGTTTTTGTAAACAAATTGCATTACAAAAGTAAATTATAAATTAACAAAAACAAACTCAAATTAGAACACAAATGTAATTTACAAAAGTGATATACAATCCGAATGCAACGCAATTAGTTTACTTTTGTAAAGCGAACCAACTCCCTTTTTAAAGTCCTTTTTGGACATACCTAATTCAAAATAGATCTCTTCAGCAGGGCTTTTATCATGTAATTTAAGGACACCATTGCTGGCCTTAATCGCATTTAATATACGCTCAGCTTGCGCATCGATGCGGACCATACCCACTTGTTCTAAACGTAAATCAAGTTTACCATCTGGTCTTACGTTACTTATGTATACATCAGTAGGCTCACCAAAAGTTAAGTTTGTAAACACTTGATTTTTGAACAACATTCCAATTTTACAATTGTTTACTAAGCATTTGATCCCTAGATCTGTGTGTTCAAATGGAATGGCTGATACTTTGTCTCCAATTGTAAATTCACTTCCATCGGTGACAGGAAGAAATTTTTCAATGCGGGCTGATGCGACGATACGATCTGTTTGTCCATCTAAATAGATATAAACAAAATAAGATCTACCTACTGACATCTTTTGGAATTGTTGGCTGAATGGAACGAATAGATCTTTTGCCAAACCCCAATCCATAAAAACACCTAGTGGAGTAACAGATTTTACTTCTAAATAGGCAAATTGATCGATGGTCGCCTTTGGTTTTAAAGTCGTGGCTATGATGCGATCCTCTGAATCTCGGTAAATGAATACGTCAATAAAATCATCAATTTGATAATTTTCAGGTACATATTGCAGAGGAAGTAAGATTTCATCCTCATAACCATCGAGGTATAAACCAAATGGGACTTCTTTAATAATTCGTAGGTGATTGTATTCACCAATTCTTAATTCATTTTCCATAAAAAAACCCGGTTGATTGAACCGGGTTATAAAGGTAAGGATAGATTTTGGTTTAGACTACCACATTGTTCTCGCGCAAGGCTTGATTCAATGAGGTTTTTAAATCAGTGCTTTCTTTGCGTTTACCAATAATTAAGGCGCAAGGTACTCCATACGTACCAGCAGGGAAATTCTTTTGAATAGATCCTGGAATAACAACTGAGTTTTCAGGAACATATCCAATATACTCCACTGGCTCAGGTCCACTTACGTCAATAATCTTAGAACTGCCTGTAATGGTTACTCCAGCACCTAAAACTGCTTTTTTCCCAATATGAGCACCTTCTACCACAATACAACGCGAACCAATAAACGCGCCGTCTTCAATAATTACTGGAGCAGCTTGTGGTGGTTCTAATACTCCTCCGATTCCAACACCACCACTTAAATGGACATGTTTGCCTATTTGGGCACAACTTCCTACCGTCGCCCAGGTATCTACCATCGTTCCCTCGTCTACATACGCACCAATATTGACATAAGAAGGCATTAAGATTGTTCCTTTTGCCAAAAATGCACCATATCGTGCAACAGCTGGAGGGACAACGCGAACACCCAATTCTTTATAATTTGTTTTCAAACGCATTTTATCATGATATTCAAAAATACCTACTTCACTGACAGTCATCTGACGTATAGGGAAATACATGACAATGGCTTTCTTCACCCATTCATTTACTTGCCATGTACCATCGGCTTTTGGTTCAGCGGTACGTAATTCGCCAGCATCTACGGATGCTACTACTTGTTCAATCGCCGCGATAACTTCTGGGGTATTTCTTGTCTCCGGTTTGTCCCAGGCCGATAAAATGATTTGTTCTACTGAATTCATAAAATATGTATGCAAAAATTTAGGAGTGCAAATTACCAATAAAAGATTTTTATCTCGACTCTTCAGCTAAATAAATCTTGATTGGGCGTATATAGGCCACAAAAATGCCAATTTTCCAGCAAGAATTTAACTTCAACTTTAATTAGCTAAATTACTGATTATCAGTTAGTTGATAATTTGTTCCAAATAATGTTTTGCGTAAAAAGGCTTGAAAATTAGCCAAATAAACAAGTGACATTCTGTCACTCCCCTGCCCCACTCGATTTGCGAAGCATTTCTATGCTCAAATATGCAAAATATTTTTGAATAAAAAACGTATCCGAAGAAAATTTGTCAAAAAATATCATAATTAGCACTTTAACTAAATTAGAATTGTTCGATTTACAATTGTTTAATATGGATTTAAAACGTTTAAATCAAGGTATTTTCGTACTATTCTTGGAATTATTCTATTAATTGGCTATTTTTGAGTTTAATAAGGAAATCAAATTAATTCATTCAATGAGAAAAATTAAAGTTGCCATTAATGGTTTTGGTCGCATCGGTCGACTTACTTTCCGTCGTTTATTGGAAAAAGAAAATGTAGAAATCGTTGCAATCAACGATTTAACTGACAACGCTACTTTAGTACACTTGTTAAAGTATGATTCAGTACACGGACGTTTTAACGGAACTGTTACTTCAGATGCAGATAGCATTACTGTCAACGGTCACGTAATCAAAGCTTTTGCTGAGCGTGATCCAAAACAATTACCTTGGGGTGCTTTAGGAATCGACGTTGTATTAGAATCAACAGGTCGATTTATTGATCAAGATGGTGCTGGCCAACATTTAACAGCTGGTGCTCGTAAAGTTATTATCTCTGCTCCTGCTAAAGGTGATATTCCTACGGTAGTATTAGGTGTCAACGATGATACATTGACTGATGATATGACAATTATCTCAAATGCTTCTTGTACTACAAACTGTTTAGCTCCAATGGCTAAAGTTTTAGATGATGCATTTGGAATTGAAAAAGGCTTCATGACAACTGTTCACGCGTACACAGCTGATCAGAATTTGCAAGATGCACCTCACTCCGATTTACGTCGTTCACGTGCGGCTGCTTACTCAATTATTCCAACATCTACAGGTGCTGCTAAAGCAGTAGGTTTAGTTTTACCACACTTGAAAGGTAAATTAGATGGAAACGCGATGCGTGTTCCTACTCCAGATGGTTCTGTAACAGACTTTACGGCTGTATTGAAGAAAGATGCTACTGTGGCTGAAATCAATGCTGCTTTGAAAGCTGCTGCTGATGGCCCTATGAAGGGTATCTTGGAATTTACTACGGACGAAATCGTTTCTATCGATATCATCGGAAATGCACACTCATGTATTTTGGATTCTAAATTAACAACAGCGATGGGTAACCTAGTGAAAGTTGTTGGTTGGTATGACAACGAATTTGGATATTCTTCTCGTGCAGCTGATTTGATCGCTCGCGTAGGATAATTCGAACTACATATTGCTAACAAAAAAGAGGCTTATGCCTCTTTTTTGTTTTCTACCCGCGCATAATTGATTGTAAATCCCTTATCGTACCAAATTTTTTCAAACCGGGTCTTGATCCCAAAATGATCTTCATTCCATTCCGAAGTATATAAATCCTTTGTTTCGGCCAATATAGGTAGTTGGTGCGCATGAAACTGCTCCAAAGAATAATCAAAAAACGGTTCTGAATCCGTTTTTAAATGTATAATCCCTCCAGGTTTTAATAAGCGTAAATACTTCTCGAGGAAGAACGGAAAAGTCAAGCGCTTCTTCTCATCCCGGTCCTTCATACGTGGATCCGGAAAAGTGATCCAAATTTCATCGATCTCATTTGGCAAAAAGAAGTCTTCAATAAATTGAATTTGAATTCGTAAAAAGGCAACATTCTTTAGTTGCATACTTTCCGCCTGCCTTCCACCTGCTGCGAGACGATCTCCTTTAATATCGATCCCTATAAAATTTTTATATGGGAATAGTTGGCCCAAGCCATTCGTGTATTCTCCCCGACCACAGCCAAGCTCTAAGACGATTGGATTTGAATTTTGGAAATAGTCAGAAAGCCATTTTCCTTGGCAATGCTCAAAAAAATTTTTGGGACTTTGAATGACATTGGCCAATGCCTCAGCCCATTCGTATTTGTATGTTTTTCTTCGACTCAAAATCTATTCAGCTATTTCAGCGACCATATAGGTACTTCCTGTAATTAATATAAAATCCGCCTGCGTCTTGCGCGCTGCCGCTAAAGCGAGATTGACATTGGTAAATGTCTCACCCTGCAATCCGAAGATATTCGCCTTAGCTTGAAGTTCATTGGCTGATAAGGCTCTTGGATTTGATGCCTGGGTGAAATAATACTGCGCATCTGTTGGAAATAAACCTAATACACGATCCAAATCCTTATCAGCGACCATCCCCAAAATGATATGAAGCCGCTTTATATTCATTTTGGCCAACTGACCCAATACTTCCGTAAGTCCAGATGCATTATGTGCAGTGTCTGCTACTACCCAGGGTTCTCGACCCATAATCTCCCACCTTCCACGTAATTGGGTATTTTCTCTTGCCAATTGAATTCCCTGTTGAATTGATCGAGCTGTCAGTTCTAAAACATTCATATTACTCAATTGAGCACACCAGGCAATGACGCCACGTATGTTATGCACCTGATACGCGCCAGCATACGGACTTAAAATCTCTAAATCACCCCATGCTTCCGTATGGGCCAGCAAGTGTAACTCCAAACCGTTTTGGCTCACTTGCGAAATTTTTACCACATCAGCCGCAAATTGAAGCGGGGCATTACGTTCCAGCGCCTTGGTTTCAAAAACTGCTTGAATTTCTTCTTGTCTTTCGCTGATGAGTATCGGAATCTGATTTTTAATGATTCCTGCTTTTTCAGAGGCAATTTCTGCTAAGGTATCCCCTAGCATATCTTGGTGATCATAGCCTATGTTTGTTATATACGTCGCTATCGGCTCAATGATATTTGTCGAATCCAAACGTCCACCCAATCCTGTTTCAATGATTGCATAATCCACACCTTGTTCCTGGAAAAACGCAAAGGCCATAAGGACTGTCCATTCGAAAAAACTAGGTCTGATTTCAGAAATTAGATCTTGATGTTTCTGGAAAAAAGCAACTACCCATTCTTTAGCAACTTCCTTTCCATTGACTTTAATTCGCTCGGTAAATGATTTTAAATGCGGAGATGTATATAGGCCAACTCGAAATCCTTGTTCTTGCAAGATAGAAGCCATAAAATGGGACGAACTCCCCTTTCCATTTGTACCTGCAATATGTAAGCTTTTAAAATGCTGTTGGGGATTACCCAGCCGAGCCGCTAATTGTTGAATATTCCCTAATCCTGGCTTAAACGCTTTTTTACCTTCCCGATGAAATACAGGAAGTTGGGCATATAAGAAGTTGACAACCTCCTCGTAAGTCATACCAGTCAAAATAGCCTGAATTAGTTTGTAGGGACAATTTTGATCGTTTTGAATCCACTCGCACCGCGTGAAATCCCTTCACTGCGTGGATAAAAACGGGAATTTTTGATGAGTTTTTTATAACGTTCTGCTAAAGAAAGTTTGACGTTTGTCCGGTCAATTCTAATCTCAGTGACATTACCACGCTCGTTGATCCGAATGAAAAAGGTAATTTCCCCTGTTTCAGATCCGTTATCTATACCGTTCAAAGCCTTGGTATCAAATGTCCAATCTTGTGCAATTTTACCCTCACCTTGCCCGGTTCCGTTTCCTGATCCACGTCCACCGCCACCAAGACCGGTTCCTATACCTTTTCCAGATCCATTACCTGTTCCTGTGCCAGTACCTGCTCCAGAAGCAGAGCCAGCTTTTGGACTACGTTTACCAAGTGTCAATGATAAATCCACTGGCTCTTCTACCTCTTTCGGTTCTACGGGCACTGGTGGTTGGGCTTTAACGGTTACGGGACTTGCTACATTACTCGTTAATGCAGGTGTTGATGTCGTTTGAACGGCATCGGCAGTTGATTGAGTTAATTCTTGTTTCTGGGGAGCTGGGGCCGGAGCCGGTGGTTCTGGTTCAAAACTAATTTCGCCAATTCCAGCATCTTCCACAGGAGTTGCCGGCGGATTAGGTGAATCATTCCAAATTTTTACCTGCCAAATCAGCAAAAACAACAGCGTATTAATCGCTAAGGTTATGGCTAAAGCCTTACGCTGATTGCTTTTTTCGAACTTTTTATCTGAATATGTTAAGCTCATAGGTACTATTGTTTTTTAAACACCCAAATATCTAATTTCTTGTCTTTCTTTAATTCAGCGGCTTTTTGATAACCTAAATCAAAATTTGAAACGCGTCCTACACTTACCCGGAAATGTTTCTCTCCTGCTTCTTTATCAATGATTTCGACGTCAGTAAAGCCCTTGCTGACTAATTCCGATTGACAAAGGGCTGCTTTTTCCTCTGTCAAAAAACTTGCAGCGACTAAATAAATTTTGTCTGATGGGGTAGTTTCAACTTTTTCAACTGATTTCGATACCTCTGGTACAGCAGTAACCGATTTACCAACAACTACTGGCGTGGCTACTTTTTCTTTTTTCTTAATCTTAATAGTCAATGGACTCATCGAACTATTAACATACCGCGAATTAGGCTCTGTTAAATAATAAGCAGCGGTACCTCCTAGCATAAACGCCAAGATAACATAGGTATAAAACTTAACTGATACTCGCTTTTGTTTTTCTTCAGCAATCACCGGTGCTGCATCGGTCATTGATTCTACAACTGGATTAGAAATTAAGACCGGTTTTTGAGCCTTTGGCTTTATTTGTACGGGTAAAAGACCAAATTGATCTAAATCAAAATTAGTGTCTGGATTTGGTTCAAAGGTGATTTTTGATTCATTCTGCAAAGTGAATGTCCCAACTTTCCCTAAAATAACCACCTCACCTGCTTGAATTCGCTGATTTAATGCAAGGGCAAAATCATGAATGGCTTTAAAGGCTTCCTTTTGTTTTAATCCTTCTTTTTGAGCTAATGCCATGGCTAAGACGCCATCATCCGATCGTAAACGCTCATTAAAGGCAACCCATTTACGTTTTGGGTAAATAGTCGAAGTCGATTCATCAAATGTAAAATCTTTTGTATTAAGTACGAAACCACCAAATTGCGGAATTACCACGCAATCATAGTTGAGTAAAGATTCTTCAATAAGGGATACAATCGTTTCTTGCATATTGACTAAAAAGAATAAGCTACACCTACCGTATAATTAAGTCCTTGGGTAGCATAGTTCAAATATCGTTGATATTCTTTACCCAACAAATTATTTGCACTGACAGAGGCATTGAATTTTTTCGTGATCAAATAATTTACTTTCAAATTCAAATCAATAATATCATCCATTTTAACTGATTTGCCTGTTTTAGCTTGCATACCATACAATCCACCGATGTAGAATAAGTCAGGAGATACAATGATACGATCTTTAAAGGTGATTGAATTCGTAAATGATAAACTCAACAATGGTCTAGAAATTGCCTTTCCATCCGCAATATTAATATTGGTAAATTGATTATAGTCGTATTTAAGAATAGATAAAACCTTGTCGAAGGTTTGATAATTAATTTGTCCCGACATATTCAATACCTGTACTTTCTTTTCCCCTCCCGCGTAGGCAATATTAAAGCGAGTTGAATCGGTCGCTGGAACAAAAAATGCCAAATCACTAAATTCAGAATAGGAAACTTTCATTTCAAAATCTAAGTTGCGTTCATTTGAGCCTTTAACCCCACCATAAATATTGGATGTCTGTACCGTATTACGCAAGTTTACCTGCTGAGCCATCCAATTATTCTCCGCAACGAACTGATTCAACGAATTGAAATAAGTTTCACCTCCTAAGCCCACGAACACATGTATAAAGTCGGTAGGCTTCACATCCAATTTTACAACAGGGAATAAACGTGTCTTATTCAGTCCCAATAATCTATCTTTCTCATTCGCTAAATTAATTCCTGCGGTCACCGACAAGCGATTATTCTTATATAAGAAACTCGGCTTAATCCGGTATAACTCCCGGCGATTCGTTTGGCCAAAGGTGTTTTCTGACATATTCATTTCACCTACTAAATAGGCCGACAAATTATCGTTCACATGTAAGATGGATTGAATTTTACTATCCCAAATCCATTCACGTGTATTGTAATTTGTACTTAAATAAGTTAATCCGGAGGTTGCGATGTAATCGAATTTGGCATCTTTCTTTGCATTAGAAATACTACCTGCATAATTGAACTTGTTGTATGTTATGGCTAAATCACGGATTGTTCCACTGCCATCAAAAATTTTCTCATCACGCCCGTAATAATTATTTCCAGTACGTCTAAAGCTAATTTGACCATCCAATAAATATTGACCTGTAAAGGTTTTTGAATAAGCTTTTACTTCGTTTTCATTCCGCCCAGAATTTCCTCCACCAATAGGTCCGCGCCGATTAGCATCATGATTAATGTATAATCCATGAAATTGAGTTTCCTTTGGATTAAATCCAAAATGGCCATTCAAAACAGTATGCCCGAAATTACCAGCACCTATTTTAACTAAGTTTTTAAACTTTGGACCAAAAGAAGAAACTAATTCATCTCCGGTGCGAGGACCAATGACGGAGGTCGTTAAAATCGTTTTATTAGCTGTTTCCCACCGACGATCAAAAAATTCGTACTTCATTTTGCGCCCTTTTTGCGCATTTTCAATTTCAGTTAAAGGTTCGAAATTGCGCGAAATTTGTGGCTGGAGTACAATTTTACGCTCCTTCTCTAAAATGATATCATCATTCTGAATATTTCCTTCCTTTTTATCTTGAGCCAAGACCTGAACTTGTACCCCCAAGATTCCAAATAAGCTGCAAAGGATGATTGATTTTGCGTTCATTTCAATTTTCATGTTCTCTTATTTAAGGGGTAAGCTTTTTAATTTCGTTTTAGCCACTTCTACAATCGCATTATCCGTTGAGTTATCAATAATCGACTTTAAGATTGCTCGCGCTTGGGCTAAATTTTTAAGGGAGACAAAGTTGTCGGCCAACAATACATAGGCTTTGCCAATGACGCTATCTGAAACATCCGCGAATTCATTTTTGAATTTGGTGGTTATCATTTCATTTGACTCTTTGTATTTTCCTGCTTGGCTTAATTGCAATGCAAATTCAATTTGTGCTTCACCCCCTATATCATTTTTATCTAAAGCGATTGTTTTAGCTAACCATTCATTTCGCTGACCTATTTGTGTGCTATCTGAATAGGAATCCGCAAGTTTACGACTCATCGTTGCTAATTCAGTGGTCGAATACAAGTCTAAAGGTTCAACCTCTAAAATCACTTTGCCAACTGAATCTAAATTCTTAGCTGCATAGAAAGCATTGAAAATTTGGGTGTAGCCCATCAATACATTTTCAGGTTCTTTGATTCTCGCCTGATGCATCCGGTAGTAATTTACAGAGGACTGGTAATTTCCTAAGTTGAATTCTAATTCAGCCGTACGTAAAATGGCTTTATTTACTTGCGGGTGAGCATTTTGCTCGATAACCTTTTTGTAGGCAGCAACTGCTTCCGTGGAATCCTTGATTTGATCTGCCGCATCCGCAATTAAATAATAGGCTTCCACGACATTCTCATCAGTTGGATATTTGGTCACAAAATCCTTTAAGGCTGGAATTGCTTTATCAAATTTCTTACCATCATAAATACCCTTAGCTGCGCTATATTTCAAATCCATTGCCTCAGCATCATTGGATTCAGACGCATGACTTGCTTGGTAATTTTCCAATACTTGGCCAAATTCCTCAGGGCGACCCACTTTAATTAAGTTCTCTTGTAAGCCGATCAATGCATCTTTGGCAATTTTGTCAGCAGAGAATTCATTGATAATGCGTTTGTAATCCGCAAGAGCTAACTCAAATTGCTCATTGTTTGTATACGCTTGAGCACGTTTTAAAATCGATTGCGCTAGGTACTCACTCTTGGTTTTGGCATCAATTATTTCAGTAAAGCCCGCAATCGCCTCTTTGTACTTATGTCCATTAAACAATAAGATGTTCTCTTGGAAAATGGCGTCTTCTGCGAATTTAGAATCTGGGAAATTCATTCGAACCTGCTTGAAGGTTTGTCTTGCTTCTGCATCCCGATTCAAATAACTAAGCGTCATTCCCTTTTGATACAAGGCATAATCTTTTTCACTTTTAGCGATTTCTGCAGCTTGTGAATAATAGGTCAATGCGTCTTGATATTTACGTGAAATCAAATACGTATCAGCCAGACGAATTAAGATAGCAGGGTTGTTTTTTGAGTTTGGTGCTGCTTTTAACCGATCTACGTAAGCTTTGAAAAGATTATTCGCTTTTGTGAAATCTTTCGTATTAAAATAGGCGAATGCAAGACCCATGCGAACTTGTTGAATGAAATCCTCAGTTTGTCCTTTTCCGGTCAATAATGGATTATATAATTCGATGGCCTGTTCAAATTGCTTTAACTGAGAAAGCGTCTCTGCTTTTCCAAGCAAGGCCAATTGCGTGTATTGAGCCTTTTGAGGTGTATTAATTGAAATATCAAATAGCTTTATCGCCTCATCAAAATGTTCCTCGTTGTAGGCACGAACACCTAAATTATAGCTTAATGTCTGGTAGGCCTCGTTTAATTTAGGAGATCGATTGGTTAATCCTTGTAAATATTCTAATGCCACCTTCAGGTTATCGGCATGTAAAAACGCATCAGCAACTAATTCCACCGCTTCTTCTGTGAATTTACTTTTTGGAAATTTCGCATTGAAAGCCTGAATTTCTTGAATTGTTTCAGATGCCCGCCCTAAATCTAGCTGTACTTTAGCGTGGTTATAATAAGCTTCCTCTTGTATTTGGGTATTAAAACTTAGGTTTTTGGCCAAATCAAATGCCTCTAGGGTAGCTGCCAAATTTCCCGCATTTAATTGCGCAAGTGCAAGAGTAAATGCTGCATATTGGCCCAAAGAGTCTTTTTGACTTGCTAATCCTTTCAATTGAGTCGCTGCCTCATTAAACTTTTTGATACGATATAAAGAATAGCCTAAACGATATTGAGACGTGGGATTGATTTTATTTCCTGTTGCCTTAATCAATACGTCATAACTTTTAGCTGCTTTTTCAAACCGCTCAAGTTTAAATTGTACATCTGCCACAAGCTGGGATAATTCATCCAATCGATAACCGGAATTCTTTTTTACCAGTATGGGTTCAGCATAATTCAATAATTCATTGAATTTTGATTGGTTGAAATAGCAAAGTGCAATCCAATTGGGAATTTCCCGACGGTACTTGCTACTTGCTTCCGCTTTTTGAAAATCTGGTGCAGCATCAGCGTAACGTTTATCATTGAATTGAATAACCGCGGCATAATATGCAGCAGAAAGCGCATATTCTTCTTCCTGCTCTACCTTAATCTCATTAAAATATGGCAAGGCTTCGGTGAAGTTTTTTAGTTCGTAATACGAAACGGCTAATTTATATTTAGCTTCTAGATTGGTTTCAGATGATTTGCTCAGGTATTTAACGGCTTTGGCATAATCGCCATTGTCATAGAAAAACGTACCAATACCACGTAATAGCTTAATTGCTTGCGGATGTTCTGGATTATTTGCCACAAAACGCTCGGCTAATATCTCGGCCTCAGGCTGGCTCATGTACAAAGAACACATGGTCATGTAATATTCAGCTAATACCCTTTGTCCTGCTTGCTCATTACTTAACGGTTCAATACTTCCGAGATAGGCATTGAATTCTTCTCGTGCAGCCACATAATTCTTTGCATCAAAGTATTCTTTGGCCTGACGAAAATGTAACGTATGATCTTTGAAACTAAGTGTTTGTTGGCCAAAGGCCCCCAAGCTCACGCAGAAAAAAAAGAAAGCTGAGATCCAGCGAATCGATCTTGAATGGTTATTCATTTGAAAATGTTTACAACATGCACATTGAATCAAAAATACGATTTTTCTTTTAATTTATTGTTTGAGGCTTTTGATTTATTTTAGGTACTCCCTACCAATTAATAGCTATTTCTTAGGAGATACGGCCTATTTTATTAATTTTAAGTTTTCTATTTCATCCCAATAAACTATAAATCAATGTATCTTAAGAAATTAGCAATCCTAAGCCTATTTTTTCTGGGATTTGAATTAAGTGCCGCGCCGATCAAGCATCTCGTTCAAATGTCTAACCCACAATCCCATTACTTTGAAGTAACAACTACCTTAGATGTTAGTAAGGAAACAGCAAAATACATCGATTTGAAGATGGCTGCTTGGACACCTGGCTCCTATCTTATTCGTGAATTCGCACGTAATGTGGAACAAGTACATGCAACTGCACAAGGGAATACCTTGCCTATTGACAAAATCTCAAAAAATACCTGGCGCATTTCCTTGAAGCCTGGCATGAAACAAGTTCAAGTTAAGTACCAAGTTTATGCATTTGAACTTTCTGTCCGCACGTCGTTTTTAGATGATGCGCATGGTTATATCAATCCTGCTAGTGTATTATTATATGTGGCCAAATGGGCCAAAGAACCACAGGAACTTAGTATTGTGCCGCATAAAGACTTTAAGCGAGTGTCAACTGCCCTAAAAAATGTGGGTGGCTTTAATTATGTAGCAAAGGACTTAGATGAATTAATTGATTCACCTATTGAAATTGGAAACCACAAGGTTTGGGATTTTAAGGTAAATAATATTCCCCATCAAATTGCTTTTTATGGTCCCGCGAAAGTCGATTCGGTTAAATTCTTATCCGATGTAAAGAAGATGGCAGAAGAAGCGCAAAAAGTAGTTGGCGAACATCCTTGCGATCACTATTTGTTCATCATTCATAATTTAAACCGTGGTGGAGGCGGTTTGGAACACTTATATTCAACAACTTGTCAGGTAACGCGTGCTAATTATGAGACGACCAAAGGTTACCAGGGAATTATGAACTTATTGGCCCATGAGTATTTTCATTTATGGAACATAAAGCGTATTCGTCCTAAATCTTTAGGACCTTTTGACTACGAAAATGAGAATTATACGCACAATTTGTGGTTCTCAGAAGGCATTACGAGCTATTATGCTGACGTGATTAATCAGCGTACGGGTATGGTTTCTACGGCAGATTACATTAAAGCTTTAGCTGAGGAAATTTCAGGTGTGGAAAACACGCCAGGAAATCAGTTGGAATCAGCCGCTGAGGCAAGCTGGGATGCCTGGATCAAATATTACCGTCCGAATGAGAATTCACGCAATTCAACTATTTCCTATTATGACAAAGGATCTTTATTGGGTGGTGTATTGAATATGTGGATCATCAGCCAAACCAAAGGTGCTCATTCATTGGACGATGTTTTCAAACTTTTATATCAAACGTATTATTTGAAACAAGGTCGCGGATTTACGGATGCGGAACTTGAAAATGCCTTTTCTACAGTTGCCGGAACTTCTGCCGCTACTTTCTTTAAAGAATCTATTTATGGTGTTAAAACACCCGATTATGCGGGATTATTTGGCCAATTCGGATATTCTTGGTCTGATGCTAATATAGGTAAATCAATTCCGTTTGCTGGATTTAATGCCTTAGCTGGTCGGGTTACTTCGATTTACAAAGCAGGTCCAGCATTCGCAGCAGGTTTAAATGTAGGGGATGAAATTGTGCAAGTAAATCAAGTGGATTTCGCTGGAGTGGATAAGTTGCTTGCCGACAAAAAAGTAGGTGATGTTTTGAAATTTCGAGTGAAACGTGATGGTATGGAACGTACGTTTGATCTAACAATTAGTCAAACTCCACTCAAATCTTTTGCAATTCAATCCGTTGAAAAACCGAGTGACGCACAATTGAAATTGCGTCATAAGTGGTTAGGAGGTATTTAATCGATGTACTTTGCCTTTTCGGCATACATCGACTGAAATGTCTCAATGACAAATTTTTGAAAGGAGGAGCTGGATGCCAGCTCCTCTATTTCTTTTTGGGAGGAAAAGTCCATGACCGAGTATTTATAACTCTGTTCCAAATGCGGGGTTTCGAATTTCAAAATGTACTTCGAGTTCCATTCGAAAAGCGAAATGCGCATGGAGTCATTCGGTATTTCCTTGATAAAATGCATTAGTCGTGAATGATTTTAACGCTTTGAATCACATCGCCTTCGCGGATTTGATCGATTACATCTAAACCTTCAACCACTTTGCCGAAACACGTATGCTTGCGATCCAAATGAGCTGTATTATTGCGTGAGTGGCAAATGAAAAACTGAGAACCACCTGTATTTGGTCCACGATGTGCCATGGAAAGTACTCCACGATCATGGAATTGATTATTTCCAGTTAATTCACATGGGATTGAATAACCCGGACCACCCGCTCCCGTTCCAGTTGGGTCACCACCTTGAATCACGAAATCAGCAATTACTCGGTGAAAAATTACTCCATCATAAAAGCCCTTCTCCGAAAGATCAATGAAATTTTTCACGTGAATCGGAGCATCTTCTGTATAAAATTCGATTTTCATTAACCCTTTATCGGTTAACATTTCTGCGTATGCCATCTTATTTAATTAAATTTGAGGCACAAAGATAAAAATTATATCCATTATGAGGTACCTCGTTTTATGCATGTTTGCGATTTTAACTGTGTCTTGTCAATCAGATACCT
>JACCDW010205069.1_pt1 | contig 16370 bp, 17 predicted proteins | sample 7449781 | NCBI WGS metagenome assembly JACCDW01 (sample SAMN15323449, study PRJNA562643) | freshwater metagenome | isolation source: river surface water | place: USA:Blue River Watershed | collected 2017-08-18
AACGAGCGTTTCCTAAACGCTTGATATGAGTTCGATTCTCGTCGGGACTACAAAGCCTCAACACGAAGTGTTGGGGTTTTTTAATACGAAGACACGAAACAAGCTTGCTTGATTGAGTGAAAGAGTATTAAAAAACCACTAAGCAACTCGAAGAGTTGTTTAGTGAAGGCGTTGGGCTAATTCAATGCGCGAAGAAGGCAGATGAGCTCGCGAATCTGCCAGTCTCGATTACATATAATCTTCAGGCTGGCCTTCTAATAATGGATTCTCCAAATAATAACCAATTTTTCTAATGCGTTTCCAGCCAAAGTTTAATTTGTTTTCTGCATTTGTTTCTTCAAAAGCTTTCTCAAGATGATAAAAATCAAAAATCTTACTAATTGGGATTTTTGCCACATAGGCGATTTCAGCAATGGTATCGATACTTAAGTTGCTTCTACCACCTGTCCATTTGTATGTTAAGGTTGGAGTTCGGTTCATCATTTTTGCAAACTCATTTCGATCTAAACGCTTCTTACGAATTTCATCACCAATTCTTAAACCAATCGTCCATCGAACATAGTCTCTAAATCTTTTAAAAAGAATATCATCTTTTAATTTTCCTTGTTTCTTTTCAGCTCTCATAAAAATGTTTTTAAAAGAGTCTAGCTAAGGAGACTCTTTTGGCGCCTTTTCACTTATAAGTGAAAACGAGGGAAGATGTATTTCTTTCAGTGAGAAATATAATCTTTAAGAAATAAAAGTAAAGACAAGAGAAAAACAAAAACAGCGTAATTTTACGCAACTATACTTCATACAACTCCAAAGGCAACCCATCAGGGTCGGCGAAGAAGGTAAAGCGTTTATTAGTGAGTGTATCAATTCGAATTGGTTCACATGTAACACCTTTAGATGCTAACGAAGCTATGGATGCCTCAATATCTTTTACACTAAATGCTAAATGTCTTAAGCCACATGATTCAGGTTGAGAAGGTCGAGCGGGTGGATTAGGAAAAGAAAATAATTCAATAATATAGCTTCCATTAATAGCTAAGTCTAATTTATAAGAATCTCTTTCGGCTCTGAAGGTTTCTTTGACAATAGTACAGCCTAATACTTCGGTGTAAAACTTTTTTGATACATCATAATTCGAACAGATGATAGCAATATGATGAACTGATTGTAGTTGAGGATTATTCATAAGCTTAATTATAGTTCAACAGCAAGCAATTCACTTGCTAATTGATGTAATGAATTTTGAATTTTAATTTTTTGATCAACTCTTGGTTTCTTTAGACCCGAAGCATAATGTTGTATTTGCTTCTGTTTGATACCTGTCATTCTTTCCAATGATGCATTTGTAAAAATACCTTTATAATAATTTAAGAGACTTTGTGTGTCAAACTTGAATCTAACTTGATAGTCACCATTTAAGATTTTAGGGCAATTAGATTTATTGTGTTTCTTTAAAAGTTTAATGGCTTTAAAAATGGACTCTTTAGCTTCGGCCACTGTTTCACCAGCGCCATATACCCCTTCCACATTTTCAGCAAAAGCAGAATAATGATCTTTGGTTTTTTCTATAATTATTTTAACAGTTTTCATTCTTTATAATTTTAAAGACATATTTAAAGGTAGTAAAAATACTACTTTTAAATCATTTTATCCTTCCATGCTTTTACATCATAGATGATGGAGTTGAGGGAATGGTCTTTGTCGAGGAAGTTTAGAAAACTATTTAAAGCACGGCCTAATGGGCTGAGGGTATTGGTTAAACTATTCTTTCCTATCACACTACTGATGGTTTCACTTTTGTTTCCAAAGTAATAAGTTGCGGGGGATGTAATGAGTAAAGTATCATTGAGAAAATGTTGCATCATTACATTACCTACTTCATCTAATACTAAAGCGACTTCTATAAAATAAACATTGAGTGATTTTGATTTAGAAGAAAAAGCTTGTCTAATGATTGCATACAAAAAACCAATAGGTGCTGTAGTGATCACTAATAGCAATGCAACACAAAAAAGTAAGAAACTCATTAAAAAGCTATGTGGTTCTCTTTTTCTCATAAAAATATTTTTTAGAAAGTTTTCTAAGTGTACTTTTTGATTGATTGAATGCTATCAAGCAATTGCTTTCAGTGACTTAGAATCCTTTCTAGCAAAGCGTTTGAAGCACTTGATTAAAAGTAAAATTTTAATTTGGAACTAACTATTTTATTTCTACTTTCAAATAAACAAACACCATTTTTATGAAAAGTAAAGCACTCTTGGTTGGTATTAATCAATATCCTGATCCTCGAAATTCTTTAAGAGGTTGTATCAATGATATTGTAGACATGCAGCATTTTATATCTGTTACGAATAAAGTGTATTCGACTACACAAATAAAACTATTAACAGATAAAGCTGCCAGTAAAAAAGGAATTCTCTTACAATTAGAATGGTTATTAGAAGGTATTGAATCTGGTGATCAGATTTTGTTTCACTATAGTGGTCATGGTGCACAATTGCCTTGTCAAAAAATTGCAGGTGATGTTTGGGAAGAGAAAGATGGCTTAGATGAAATTATTTGTCCTTATGATTTTGATGGCAGCAATGCAACTGCTTTTAGAGACAATGAATTTGCAACATTATTTGCGCGCATACCCAAGGGAGTTCATTTTATTTGGGTATCCGATTCATGTCATGCTGAAGACTTGTCTAGGGACCCTTTTATAATAGGTGATGAATCTGCTCTACGATATAGAAATTATACTGGTGGTCTTTTACGCGAAAATATAGTTGGTTCTTCAGCGGCGGGCGCAAAGCGCGTCGCCGCCACCAACCTCAACGGCACATTACTCAGTGCCTGTGCATCTCATGAACTAAGTGCCGATGCATACATTGACAATAGATTTAATGGAGCTTTTACGCATTACCTCATCAAGAATCTTAAAAAGTATGCTACTACCACTCCTATGAATCAAATCATTCAGTTAGTTAGAAAAGATTTGGCTGCCAATGATTATGATCAAAGACCACAAAGCGAAGGATTGCTGGAAAATAAATTATTCTTTCTTTAAAACTTAATTCTATGAAAGATTCATTAAAACTCATTTTAATAGTAGCGATACTGTTGATGATGCCTTGTCATTCAGAGGCAGCAGATAAACCGGGCCTTTTTCAACGCTTGATAAAAATCAAATACAGTTCGGAGCTTTATCTAATTATCAAATCTAAAGAAGCAGCTAAGTTGAATAAGCCTGAGATAGTAGATTCAGCACTTGCAGTATATAATACCATTAGATGGAATTTAGATGGGTTGGTGTATCAGTTAAGCGGCGACCTTGTCGCCGCCAACAATCCTAGATTGCTTCGTCGGCTAGACTTTCAAACACTTGAATCAATAGAATCCCTCTGCGGTCTAAATCTCCCCGCGTTTTCATTTATCAATGAAATGCCGTCGGAAGAAAGTCAACAAGGAACTAGAAATATCAACCTCACCACTAATGTCTTTTACTTAATCAAAGATTCTTACAGCTTAATCAAGGGATTAAGTGACTTAAAGACACAAAAGACCATGGCACTGGTGGATATATTGGACCAAATGCGTTTGACTAGTCCGCAGGAGTTATTGAAGCAAGTGAAATAAAAAAGGAGTTGGCTTAGGAGGAATCCTATAAAAGGTGAAATAGTTATATCTTTAATATATAATTCATTCAACCTTAAATTAAGACGATGTATTTAGTGTATATAGATCCAGGATCAGGTAGCTTATTGTTTCAGGCCTTATTATCTGGACTATTAACTGTCTTGGTGTTTTTCAAAAGAATAGTAGCTTTTATCAAATTTAAATTTGGCAAGCATAAAACAGAAGACACAGAAGATAACTTAGATCAAATAGACCAAAAAGATGCCTAACCACATCTCTTATAAAGATACAGCTGCAAGAGTGGTGCTGGAGGAGGGCATTTACTATAGGTATATATTTAATGAGTATCAAGTTGAATATGATCATTTGATGCATTCAGGCTTATACAAAGCATTAACCGAGAAAGGTTTAATGATCAAGCACCAAGAAGTAGAGCAAAGTCAATCTAATTTTTACAAAAAACTCCAACCGCATCAAATCCCTTTTCAGAGTTATCCTTTTGAGTGGTCTTATGGACAGTGGAGAAAGGTCTTATACGCCTACTTGCAAATTAACAAGATAGCATTAGCGCATGGCATGATCTTAAAAGACGCTACACCTTATAACTTTTATTTTGAAGGAGGTAGAGCTGTTTTATTAGATACTAGCTCTTTTGATTTTTTCAAAGAAGGAAACCCATGGATAGCATATAGACAGTTTTGTAGTGAAATGCTTAGTCCTTTTGCTTTAATGCATTATAATGGACAAAGATGGGCCAGAATAACACAATCTCATTTAAGAGGCATGCCACTCAATTTTGTAAGCAAACAGTTGCCTTTAAAATCTTGGTTGAACATGACCTGTTTATTGCATATACATATGCATGGGAAATATGCAACTACCGATAGTGAGAATAGCTCTTTAAGAAAATCCAACAAGAAAGAGGCTGAAAAAAATGAAGAACTAGTAGTTAATCAAAAAGGTTTTAGTAAAGATAAGATACTCTCTTTAATGAAGATGCTACAATCCACTGTTGTAGATTGGAAGCAACCATATACTTTTGAGAAACATTGGATTGATTATTACCAAAAGGATATTGCATCTGATAAATACTTAGAGGATAAAGAAGCTATCACTAAAGATTGGCTTAGTAAATTAACCAATCAAAACAAGCTAAACTCTATTTTAGATTTAGGAGCCAATACCGGTAAGTTTAGTTTACTAGCAAGTGAATACGCAGATAAAGTAATTGCCTTAGAATACGATGATATCTGCGTGGATGCTATAGACAAAGCAATAGTTAGCTCGAAGAAAAATAATATCTATTGTCTTAGAATGGATTTAGCAGAAACCACTCCTAATATGGGTGTCTTAGAAAAAGAGTTCAGCAGTATCTATACTAGAGCTAGATCATCAATGGTAATGGGATTAGCTTTGATACATCATTTGTTTATTTGCAATCAATTGAACTTTGATCAAATTGCTTCCATGTTTAATGAATTTTCAGAGAGGCAGGTGATTATAGAATATATCCCAATTACAGACGAAAAAGTCCAGTTCTTAATAAAAGATAAACAAAGAGAATACGCAGATTATACAGAAGAAGGCTTCACAAAAGCATTAGAGCAATACTTTCAGATCAAGGAAAGAAAACAAATTGAAGGATCTGAAAGAATACTTTATTTACTAGAAAAGTAAAGCAATGAATCTTAAAAAATTTTGGAGAGATAATATACTTAATATCAATAAGGCTTCTTTTTTATTGATAGTGCTACCCTATTTAGGAGCTAATTTAATTAGCCTATCCAACTCTCCTTTTTTTAGTTATGCTAATTTAGCTTTATTACTTTTGGCATTAATAGCAATAGAACTTATCAGTAAATGGAGTATTCATACATTCAATACTTACAAAAAGCTACTTTCAATTCTTTTAGTAACCACTAGTATTGAATTTTTCTATGGCTTTGCATTAAATATTCCACTTCATACTATTACTCAAAAATTATTTTCAGTTGATTTAAGAGAAAAGATTCTATTAGTAATAGCATTAGTAATAATAGTTGGGTTGCAATTGATATTCAACAGAAAGAAGCTCTCTTACAAAGCACTCAATATATTTCTATTGATTTTATCAGTTGTGGCGCTGGGCTCTAGCTTATCTAAAGAACCAAGCAAAGCAGTTCCATTAGAATCTATTCAAAGTAATTACCAAGCAATTAGTCACCCAGCGCAAGAAACAAGGCCCCTTATTTTAATCATTGTTGACGAATACAATTCACCAGACAATTTATTTGAGTTAACAAAAGACAGCTCAATCTATAGCTTCAATAGTTGGTTGAATGAAAAAGGTTGGCAAACTAAGACTACTTCTTATAGCAATGAACTATCTACTATTCATAGTATGAGTTCTCTATTTAATTTTAATCTATCGCAACAAAAAACCTATTCGGCTCAATCAGAAGAGAAAATAGTATTCAGTAAATTATATCATGCAGTGTTAGCAGATAGCTTAGCTAAAAAAGGAGTGTCCATTTATAATTATGGGATATTTGATTTAGGGAATACAAAACCTAAATCTAGGTTGTACTTATATCCAAGAAATTTTATTGAAGCATTTTTATTACATAGCACTTATTTAGCAGAGAAGACCAAAACAGGTAGTTTTCAAACCAAGTATCTAAAAAATCCACCCTCTTATATTTGTGATCATAATATAGAAATACTAATTCATCTTCCAAGCAAATTAGAAGAAGAAAAATTACCCAATAAGTCATTTGTATATGTGCATTTATATATGCCACATAATCCTTTTAGTTTGGCACCAGAGTTTACTAATGTAGAAACGGATAATTTAAAAAGATATATAGCTTATTGGAAATTCACCAATCAAAAGCTACAAACATTATTATCAGAATTAAATAAGGAAAATAAATACAGAATAATTTTAACTGGAGATCATGGTCTAAGAGAATCCATCACTAACCCACATGAAAGCTTTAGCTCTTATTATGGATTTGAGGGATATGATTTGGATAAATTAGGATCTGTGCAAGATATTGGAAGCTTGATCAACTCAGCGATTAACTAAAAAGATAAGGCCCGCTGCGCGGGCCCCATTATTATCTTTACTATAAACGAGTCCACTTCTTGAGACTCATTTGGAAATTATTTTGCTATCGAAATCACACTAGCATCTAACTTCTCATAAATACTATTATTACTAATATACTCAGGTACTAATTCTTTCATCTTGCTAACTAATTGCATTTCGTCATTAGAAGTATTTAAGATGTTTTCTAATTCGATGGTAGATTGATATACTAAATCAAAAGACACATCTCGCACTTTAGCAATCAAAATCTTATCGTGATAAGTTTGAGTTGTGTTTTCTTCGTCGTTTAATAATTCTTCGTATAATTTCTCACCTGGGCGTAAACCACTATAAGTAATATTAATATCAATATTAGGAATCAAACCATATAAACGAATCATCTTCTTCGCTAAGTCTGCAATGGCTACTGGTTGACCCATATCAAATACAAATATTTCACCACCATTACCCATACTTCCTGCTTCTAATACCAATTGACAAGCTTCAGGGATTGTCATAAAATATCGAGTGATATTTGGATGAGTAACGGTTACTGGACCACCTTTTTCAATTTGTTCTTTAAAGCGAATAATTACCGAACCGTTTGAACCCAATACATTACCAAAACGAGTGGTGATGAATTTTGTTCCAATGCCTTCTTGTTTAGATAAAGCTTGAACATACATCTCCGCCATTCGCTTACTTGCTCCCATTACATTGGTAGGGTTTACAGCCTTATCTGTAGAAATCATTACAAAACGCTCTACATTGTATTTAACAGAAAGGTCAGCTATTAATTTTACACCCACCACATTATTACGCACAGCTTCAGTTGGACAAAGCTCCATCATAGGCACATGCTTGTAAGCAGCAGCATGGTAAACATATTGAGGTTTGAATTCCTCAAATAAGCTTTCTATTCTTGACTTATTGGTGATATCTGCTAAATAGCTCACACAATTAGCTCTGGTACCATTTTCAATGAGTTCTAGTTCTAAAGTATGTAATGGGGTTTCCGCCTGATCACATAAAATAATCAATTCAGGAGCGTATGGAATTAATTGTCTAACAATTTCAGATCCAATAGAACCTGCAGCACCAGTTACTAAAATCCGCTTACCCTTAATTTGAGATTTAATTTGGTTATTATTAATCAGTATAGGATCTCTTTCTAACAAATCTTCAATCTTAATAGATTGTAATTGTCTACTGGTAAATTTACCTTCCGCCCATTTAGAATAAGGGGGAACGCTTAAAGCTTTAATATCATGATCCAAACAAAAATCTACAATTTCGTTTTTACGCTTAGTTGGCAATGAATAGCTAGCAATAATTAATTCATCAATAGGTTGCACATTGGCTAGTTCTTTAAAAGCTGCAAAAGTGATAATAGGTGCTCCATTCAAATTTTTACTTCCTTTCTTTTTATCATCGTCAATAAATGCAACAATTTGAATATTGGATTGTCCGTCATTTTCTAATACTCTTTGAGTTGCTACTCCAGTATCTCCAGCACCAAAAATAACTACCGATTTTTTCTTCATCTTATAATTCTTCGCATAGGAAAATAAGTACTTCACTAAAACACGATAACTAATTAAAAAAAAGAAGGTAAAAACAGTATACAAAGAAATAACTAAAGTAGTGAGTGATAAAATAGTGCTATAGCCTAATGCAACTGTATTAATAACCAAAATGATAAAAGAAGAAATTGACACCGCTGCAGCAATTCTTACAGCATCTTGTACCCCTGTATATCTAACAATACCTGTATAAGATTTGGTTGTAGTGAATACAAGACTATTGATTAGTAGTATTAAGAAAATAGAATTAATAACATGATCCCAATTGATAGCTCTTAAAGCTACATTTTGTTGAATAAGGATAGCAATAAATAAAGCAGTGACTGTAGCCCCTAGGTCCAATAATAGAATCACGAATTTTGGTACAATACTGAAATTCTTAATCTTAAACATATTTGTTTTCAATTCATTCAAGTTGGGGGGAGTTGAATTGGTTAAATAAACTTTTAGTCTTAATAGTATAAAACACTAAAACACTTCAACAAAGTTATAGAATTAGTTTGATTGAAAAATACGGTTTAAATCAAAGTCAGGCATTCATTTCACCTAACTAATTGAAAATCAATAAGAATTAATTAAAGAATCTTTTAAATCCATATTTTAATGAAACAGAAACAACTCCTAAACCATATTGAATACTTCTTATAAGGTTAATAGAAGAAGCTTCTTCAAAGTACTTAGTAGGACAGGTAATTTCTCCAATTTCATATCCCTTTTCGAAAATTTGTGCAATTACTTGATTATCAAAAATAAAATCATCTGAATTAGCATTGTAATCAATCGCTTTTAAAACATCTATAGTATAAGCTCTGTATCCAGTATGGTATTCACTTAATTTTTGACCCAATAAAATATTTTGAAAACTAGTTAAGAAACGATTGGCTATATATTTATATAAAGGCATTCCACCTTTTAAAGCACCACCGCCTAAAATTCTAGATCCAAATACTACAGGATATAAACCTTCAGAGATAATAGACACCATTGCTGTGATCAATTTAGGCGTATACTGATAATCCGGATGTAACATAATCACAATATCCGCATTGGTTGAAATGGCTTTATCATACAAGGATTTCTGATTGCCGCCATATCCTCTATTTACTTGATGACTTATAATATGATGAATATTCAACTGATTAGCTACTTCAATAGTATTGTCTTTTGAATTATCATCACATAGAATAATTTCATCCACAATATTCATTGGAACTTCAGCAATAGTTTTAGACAAGGTTTTAGCGGCATTATATGCTGGTAAAACAACTGTAACTCTTTTATTATTAATCATGAATACAAAATTAGAATTATTATGGGAGAAATGTAGCCTGCCAGTGTTTATTTTGATCTTGGATGATTATATTATAATAATCGTTGGGTTTACTATTCTTTGAGTAAGACTTATATGGTAAATTATCAGAATTACCAATATAGAAAGAATCATATTTTTGTTTAGCATATACCCAAATCAAATACTCATATGAATCAAACTCGGTTTTTAGATTGATTCTATTATAGGATTTTGGAATAGTTCTAAATAAACTATCTATATTTTTTTGAATCACCTGGTTTTGAGTAAAATAATTATCAAGTCTAGATTTTTCAAATATGTTTTTAATTTTAGTTTCTGCTTTTGGAGAATGCACTAAAATTCTTTTTAAATAAAAAGGATCAATGATTATTGGTTTTGCCCTATTAAAATAAACCGGCAGTAAAGCAATTAAGAAAAGAAAAGCGATAAAAATATTAATAACGAATTGACTGCTTAATTGTGTCACAATTACATAAGTACTGATGATAATTAACAATAAAATAATTGGTAATAATAATCGAATATCAAAAGGTGTGTATCTAAAAAATAAAGAGTAAAGAGATAGTGCTATAAAACAATAAAATATTATTAGTGAAAGCTGTATTTTATTTTTCATTTTATAAATGAAAATAAACGGGATTAATATCCATATAGCATGCACTATACTTCCTGCCGTATCTTCTGTCAAATGGTTATTTACGATAAAGGGTTCTCCTGCCCAATTATTGCCGGATGCATCCTCAGAAATACCGATCAAAGAATGAATTGAATGATTAATAGAAAAAAGCATTTTATTATAAAAATCAACAGGTAGCGATATAAAATCAATTAAATGCTTCAAATCATTTGATAACATATTTTTTATGTTCAATTTGCTATTGACTATAGTAGCATTATCTGCAAAAACCTCTTTTCCTGTAACACTTCCAAAAAAGTAAATATTTCTTGCAAATAATGGTAGCAAAATGACTGAAAAAATCAGAATTCCAATTAGAATTGTAAAGTAAATATCTTTTACTTTTTTCTTACTTACAATAAAATAAACCAAATACAAACAAATTGGGAGAGTATAAATAGCAATATGATATTTAGTTAAAATTCCTAATGCCAAAGAGATAATTAGATGAAAGATATTGAATTTAAATTCATCAAGTTCTTTATATGTCAATAATACAAAATAGATAAATGATAAAAAGAAGAAGCTAGCTAATAAATCTGTTTGAGTTGTTGTTGATTGAAAAATCATCATAGGCAAACTCATTAATGCAAAAGCCAACAATAGCTGACCTTTATAATTGACATTAAATTCTTTAAAAACTAAAGTGCCTATTATAAGAATTAATAGAAAAGAAACAAATTGAACTATATTAAAAAAAATATCTGTTCCTGATAATAATTGAATATTAACCAACATATACTCTGATAATGGTGAGGTTAGTACTTGTCTAACAATATTAGTATTATATGGATAAATATTCCCATTTTGAATCCAATGCTCTACCCTAGGGAGATGGTAAGCCATACTATCCCAGTTATTTGGGGGGATAAATATGGAAAGTAAGCATAAGGGAAAAATAATTAAAACAAATACCCCAAATAAAAGTCTCTTTGCTCCTAAAGTAATTTCCCATTTATAGGTGATAATTTGTAAAATTAAAAGCTTAAAAGGTCTTGTTCTATTGTTAAAATAGATAACTAATAAAACCAAAAGCCAAGAAACAATTACATTGACTTTATTCAACCCATTGAATAAGGATAAAATTTCTACCAATACATAAGATATGAATGCGATTCCAATAAAAGATTGTAATAAGGCCAACCTAATATTATAGATTATTCCCCTTTTGCCTGATTTTGAATTTGCATCAAAAAAACAGAGCGTTAGAATGAGAAAAGTGATTATTTCTATTAAAATGAACATTGATCTTAATTGAATTGCAAACTAAGAAAATATAAGGAAATTTTATAATTTAATTATGTATTTATGTGGTTTTTATTACCTTTAAAAAAAAATACAGTGAAAGAATACGGAGATTATAAGTACACATCAGTATCCATGAACAAGGATCAAGATTTAATAAAAAGCTTGATCAATTTAGCAGAGCAAAATAATATAGACTACATTATAGAAACTGGCACTCACAGAGGACTTGGTTCAACCACTATGTTGGGTAATGCTTTTAGAAATTCTACTTCTTTAAAGAGTCTTTATACCATAGAGATAGATTATTCTAACTTTTCAACAGCTAAAAAAAATCTGAGTCATTTTAATTTTGTGAACTGTTTGTATGGCTGTTCATTAGATCTTAATGATGCTATTGAATATGTCAAAAAAGACGAAGCTATTTTACATCACGAAAATTATCCAGATGTATTTATAGATAATGCTAAAGACCCTGTCAATTTCTATGTAAATGAATTAGAGGGAAGACTAAATGAGGGAAGTAATAATATCATCAAGCAGTTTTTGAAAAAACTTTTAAGGCCAAGCAGAGATTCTAATACAGAACCAAAATACAATCTACTTCCTGATTTAATTAAAGAATTAAATAGTCACAACTTATTGATTGTATTGGATTCTGCTGGTGGAGTAGGTCATATGGAATTTCAAATAACTGATGAGTTAATGAAAGATAAGAACTACTATTTATTGTTAGACGATACACATCATTTGAAACATTTTAGAGGATTAGATATTATTAAAAACAGAGGAGACTTCACCATTATCAATTCAAGTGACAAAAATGGATGGGTCTTGGCTCATCATAAAGCATAAATAAAGAGTCCCAAAATTGGGACTCTTTATTTATTAGAAAAGTTTACTTTCCTAAACTCTTGAAAATTTTAATATTGTAATATTTATCATCATCATAATTACCATATTTGTCTTTGTTTTCAAATAATTGGTTAATGATGTCTTTGATGCTATATTGTGGTGTAAACCCTAAAGCTAGCCTTGCGAGTTGAATAGATACTTTATAGTTTCTAAAATCTTGCACATCGTTTATGTGCACTTTTACTTCTTTGCCTAAGTTTTTAGACATTTCAGCACCTACAATATCTCCGATTTGACCTAAGGTATAATTATCAGAAGCCACATTGAATACTCCAGAAATATTATCTGGCGCTTGTATAGATCTAATAAATGCAGTACATGCATCTTGAATATGATAGATAGGTCTCCAAATAGAAGGATTGTTTACAGTAATCTCTCCTAATGTCATAGCGTTTTTGAACATAGTATTTACCACTAAATCAAATCGCATTCTATCACTATATCCGCAAACTGTACCCTGTCTTAAAGCAATTACGGAGAAGTTGTCATCCGCCAAGTGCATTACACCATTTTCTCCCTGTAGTTTTGAAATTCCATATGGATAAGCACAGGTGGTAGGAGATTTCTCATCATATAATTCATCTACCGTATAGCCATAAACAGAACAAGAAGAAGCATATACAAATCTTCTTACTCCTGCTCTTTTACTTTCGTAAGATAAATAAGCAGGGCAAGCTGCGTTTTGTACAAAGTTTTCTGAAGGAGAAAATTCAGCCATAGGATCATTGGATACCCCACCTAAAAAAATTACGGTATCATAGCCCTTTAATTCATTATGGGTTACTTCAAATAAATCTTTTTTGATTAGCTCTACTCTTGAATCTAAATTATTTCCAAACCATAGGTCGTCAATTACAGTTACTTTGTAATCCAATCTTAATAATCGCTTACAAAGTTCTGTTCCAATATATCCTGCACCACCTGCTAACAATATTTTCTTCATCATCTATGGTTTTCTCTTTTTTTAATCTTTATTAAATTGTTGGTTGTATAAACTACAATCTAATGAAGTATCTGTTGGCATTTTAACAGACATATCTTTAATACTAATTTTATCGATATTCTCTGCGCCAAGGCTCAAGGCGTAATCAAATACAGATTTTCTAGCACCTCCAATATGAATTACCCCTTTGAAATCCGAAACTACGATATTTTTAATCTTTTTAGCTATAACAGAGGCAGATTCTCTAGAAGTATACTGATCTGTAAAAGCAGCTTTATAAGGGAAAATATCGGGTCCAAAAGACAATCTAATAATCACATAGTTATCTAGCATTTGAACAGCACATTCCCCTCCTAGTTTGGACCAAGCATATTTATTTTGAGGTAATAACTCATCGCCTTCTTTATACATACCTTTTTCTCCAGCAAATACATAATCAGTTGAGATATACACTAAACGGATATTTCTTTTATAACAAGCAGCTGCTAATAAAGATGTTCCAATAATATTCGACTGAATGGCTTGAGCAATATCTTCATTAATCTTTGGAGGAGAAATCATCGCAGCACAATGTAATATGGTTGTAATACCTGGATACTTGTCTAAAAAAGCATCCATTTGTGCAGCATTGGATAAATCAAAATCGGCTCTTGTAGCACCAATCGCTTCAGGCATCAATGAAAGAACTGCTGAGCCTAATTTACCTGCAGCGCCTGTAATTAAAATTGAACTACTCATTAGATATTAAAGTTTTTAGCATCTTCTCTATCTAGCCATTGCTTTACAGACAAACCATTGATATCTTTTGAAGTAGCAATAAAACTATCTTTTAAATCAACAAAGAGGTTTTTTAATTTAGGATCACAAATACTCCAATCAATATCTTCAGCAAAAGGTGATACCCCTGCTTCACATTCTCCATTATAAGAACCTGAGCAGAAATACTCTATATAAGAATCTTCTAAAAAGAAGTTTCCGTGAGCACATCCTTCAGGTACCCAGATCCAGCTAGTGGTTCCGTCTGTTGAATTAGCTGGCATATTAAAAGCCATAATTTTACCTTGAGTGGGTGAACCCTTTCTTAAATCCAATACCAAATCCACCATATGGCCAGAAATGGTTCTTACTAACTTTCCCATATTAGGATTCCACTGAAAATGAAGCCCTCTTAAAACATTTCGACGAGAATAACTCTCATTTGACTGCATAATCCCATTAGGAAAACACTTTAGTTCATTATTGATAAAATCAGACACTCTAAAAGTCTCAGTGAAAAAACCTCGTTTATCAGTAAAACGCTCAAAGTTAATCAGTTTTACGCCTGGGATTTGCATTTCGGTAATAGATACTATTTTCATGTAGCAAAAATACTATTTAATGAGCAACTCCTTTACTAAAAAGTACATTAGTAAAAGTTTTAAAAATTATATATAAATCAAATAAAAATGACTTTTTTTCAAGATATTGGCTTTCAAAAGCAACTTTTTCTTCAATTGAGATTTCGTCTCTTCCATTAATTTGTGCCCATCCAGTAATACCAGGTTTTAATTTATCTACACCTGCTTGAATTCTTAATTTCATTAAATCGTCTTGATTATATAAAGCAGGACGCGGACCAACAAACACCATTTCTCCTTTAATTATATTAATTAAATTAGGCAATTCGTCTAAACTAGTTTTACGAATGAACTTACCAACTTTTAGTAAATATTGTTCTGGATTAGTTAAAAGATGTGTAGCTACATTAGGCGTGTTCTTCTTCATGCTACGAAACTTATAAATATTGAAAAAAGAATAATTTATGCCAATACGATTTTGGATAAAAAATACAGGAAATCCATCTTCAATAACTAAAGCTAAAGTTAATAAAATGAAAATTGGAGAGAGACACATTAACAAAAAAATGGCAAAAAATCTATTAATCATTATAACAAAGATAATTAAAATTATATATGAATGAATTTATATCTTTGTCGCCTATACAATCAGATGAAAAAGAACATTTTAATTACAGGAGGAGCGGGTTTTATTGGGTCCCATGTGGTGCGTTTAATGGTGACTAAATACCCAGAGTATCAAATCTTTAATTTGGATGCATTAACCTATGCAGGCAATTTGGAGAATTTAAAAGATATCGAGCAGTCGCCAAACTATCATTTTATCAAAGCCAATATTTTAGAGGCAGATAGTTTAAAAGCCATTTTTGAAAAACATGCTATTACAGATGTGATTCATTTGGCGGCAGAATCTCATGTAGACAGAAGTATTGTTTCGCCTTTGGATTTTGTGTACACAAATGTGATTGGAACAGTGAACTTATTGAATGCGGCGAAAGAATATTGGAAGAACGATTTAAGTTACGAGAAAGCACATGATGGATCTTGGAATGCAAACAGAGATCATTTATTTTATCATGTATCCACTGATGAAGTATATGGTAGTCTTGGAAAAGAAGGTTTGTTTACAGAGACCACTCCGTATGATCCTAATTCTCCATACTCTGCAAGTAAAGCAGCAAGTGATCATTTTGTAAGAGCATACGGAGAAACGTATCATTTACCAACCGTGGTATCTAATTGTTCTAACAATTATGGCCCTAATCATTTTCCAGAAAAATTGATTCCATTATTCATTCATAATATCATCAACAAAAAAGCCTTACCAGTGTATGGTGATGGTTTATATACAAGAGATTGGTTGTATGTAATAGATCATGCAAGAGCCATTGATTTAGTATTCCATCAAGGAAAGTGCGCGGATACTTATAATATTGGAGGATTCAACGAATGGACGAATATTGATTTAGTGAAATTATTATGTACTCAAATGGATGAGAAATTGGGTAGAGCAAAAGGAGAGAGTGAGCAGTTGATTACTTATGTGAAAGATAGACCAGGTCACGACAGACGCTATGCGATTGACGCGACTAAATTGAATAAAGAATTAGGTTGGACACCTTCTGTTACTTTTGAACAAGGGTTGGCTGCAACGATAGATTGGTATTTAAGTAA
>JACCDW011455867.1_pt1 | contig 16369 bp, 16 predicted proteins | sample 7449781 | NCBI WGS metagenome assembly JACCDW01 (sample SAMN15323449, study PRJNA562643) | freshwater metagenome | isolation source: river surface water | place: USA:Blue River Watershed | collected 2017-08-18
ATAGATAAGGTCATTTGATCGTTCTTAGGATCTGCAACTCTAAAGAAGCAAACGATCTTCTTGCCGAACTTCTTCTCTTCAGCTCCAGGGTCTGGATAGAAATATCCGTAAGTTAGAGATAACGGTAAATCTTTCTGCCCAGTTAAAGTTGCGATCGCTGCGTTATCGCAGGTACTCCCGGCCTCTTTTTTGGCAGCCTCTGAATTTAAATCTTTCGCTTCAATCTTGCCGGTATAGAAAACTTCGTAATGGTGTGGCTGAGTGCAACTGGTTGCATACAAAGTTTTGTAATTTTTATCTGTCCACTTACTCGGCTTCGTTGGCGCTTTATTTGCCGCATAGCAACCAGGCTTTAGATCAAGATAAAAGGTCCCCTTTGATAAAGCCTGAGAAGTAGGTGAGCCGAGAAGAAAGAGCGCTACAAAGGAGGTTGTTAGAACTTTCTTGGCGCGCATGCGTAGATCATATGACCTAAACCTCAAGTTGAAGGTTTAAGTTAACCAAAAAGTAATAAGAATTAACCTCCCAAAAACGGCGCGTGAATAGCGGATTGGTAGCCCTCGGTTACTCTTTGCCTACAAACGTTTTGTAGGTCGATTGCCCGAATTGACCGCGTCTATATAAGGAGCTCCACTTGATTAAGAGAATTTCAGCTGTAACAGCTGCACTCGCTCTTGCAACAGTTGGTTTCATTGTTCCAGCACAAGCTGCAACAACTGAAGCAGACTGCGGTAAGGCTGGCGAATTCTGTGTTGGTCTCGTAACTGACCTAGGAAAAGTTGATGACAAGTCATTCAACCAATCAGCATGGGAAGGCGCAAAGGCTGGCGCAACTAAGGCCGGCGGTTTCGCTAAGTACATCGAAACAACAGATTCAAAAGACTACGCAAAGAACATTGCTCTCTTTGCTGACAAGGGTTACAACGTAATCGTAACTGTTGGCTTCTTGATGGGTGATGCATCTGCAGCAGCCGCAAAGAAGTACCCAAAGATTAAGTTCATTGGTGTTGACCAGTTCAACGCAACAACAGAACCTAACTACACAGGTTTGATCTTCGACGAAGATAAGGCTGGCTTCTTGGCCGGTTACCTTGCTGGATACCTAACAAAGACCAACAAGGTCGGCGCAGTATTCGGTATGAAGGAAGTTCTTCCAGTTCGCAAGTTCGGTGAAGGATACGAAAACGGTATTGCATACGCAGCTAAGCAGCGCAGCAAGAAGATTAAGTCTTCTGTTGTCTACCACCCAGCTGGCGATAACGCGTTCTCCGATCCAGCATGGGGCGCAACAACAGCTAACCAGCTTCTTACACAGGGATACGACGTTATCTTCGGTGCAGGCGGATCAACTGGTAACGGTGCACTAGGTAAGGTTGCTCAGAAGGCTGGAGCACTTTGCATCGGTGTTGACACTGATCAGTACTACACAGTTCCAGAAGCAAAGTCATGTCTAGTAACTTCTGCAGAGAAGAAGCTTGCACTTGGCGTTTCAGCACTTGTTGCTCAGGCTAAGGCCGGAACAATCAAGGGTGGAAACTTCGTAGGTCAAGTTGGTCTCTCACCTCACCACGACTTGGAATCAAAAGTTCCTGCAGCAGTCAAGGTACGTTTGAAGAAGACAACAACTGGCGTACTTGCTGGTTCAATCTCAACAGGCTTCAAGGGTTAATTTAAACTCTTAAAAGTTTGTAAAAGAGCGGGTGCGTGAAAACGCACCCGCTCTTTCTTTTCCTCACACTTTTCTAGTTTTTCTCCTCTTTCATTATTTGAAAAATCTAATAGGATAGCCAATTATGAGCGATACAAAAGTCGTTAAACCAGAAGCAATAAGCAATCAGAAAAAATTCGATGTTGGATCATGGTTGATTCCAATCATCGCCGTCTTAGTTGCTTTGGTAATTGGTGGGCTTCTCATCAAAGCGCAAGGCCTCAATCCAATACTTGCCTACAAGTCACTCTTTAAAACCGCGTTTGGTTCGCTCGAAGGAATCGGCGTCACTTTAGGAAAATCAACTCCACTAGTCCTAAGTGGACTTGCTGTCGCAGTTGGTTTACGCGCAGGTTTGTTTAATATCGGTGCACAAGGCCAACTCCTCTCTGGCGCACTTGCTGCTGCATGGGCCGGCGTTACTTTCGATGGTTTGCCTGGATATATCCACATCCCAATCGCTCTAATTGTTGGTGCTTTCTTTGGTTCACTTGTTGCCGCTATCTCAGGACTGTTAAAGGCCTACCGCGGTGTTCATGAAGTTATTACAACGATCATGCTAAACAGCATCGTCATGGGTATCGCAGATTATTTAGCGTCACATCAACTTCGCGAGCCTGATCAATTCTTAACCCGTACATCAGAAATCTTGCCGAGCGCAAAGATGCCGGTCTATGCCAACTTGCCACTCGGCTTCTTTATTGCAGTCGCACTTGGCGTCTTTATCTGGTGGGTACTTGGCAGAACTACAAGTGGTTTCCGCATCGAAACCGTAGGTCGCAATCGCCATGCTGCTTGGTATGCCGGTATCTCTGTAAAGCGCACTGTCGTTTCAGCGATGATCGTCTCAGGTGCAATTGCAGGTCTAGGTGGTGCTATCGAAACGCTCGGAATTACCTACCGCTATGCACCAGCGTTTAACTTAGGCCTTGGCTTTGATGGAATTACAATCGCTCTCCTCGGTCGCGTTCATCCAATCGGAATTATTCCGGGTGCAATCTTGATCGGTGGAATGCGTGCAGGTGCTGCCAACATGCAGTTCGACGCCGGAGTTGCTCCTGAACTAGTTGATCTCTTGATGGCGTTGATTCTGCTCTTTGTTACCGCGCCGCTGATTTCACGCTTCTTTAAGAATAGTTCCAACAAATCTATGACCAGCGGATGGGGGAACTAATAATGAAGTACTTAACCAAACGCCATAGCTACATCTTGCTGGCACTACTTGCGACCGCCTACTTTTATTCACGTGATGCTGATGTAACTACTTCGGTCTATGCCACCGGTACTGCATTCGCACTCCCCCTCGCACTCGCTGCGATGGTCGGAATTATGTGCGAACGCACGGGCATCGTGAATATCGGTATCGAAGGAACGATGCTTATCTCGGCTTTCGTCGCCTTCTTCGTTTCTTATCTAACTCAGAACATCATGATCGGACTCGTCGCCGCTCTATTGGTTGGCGCGCTGATGGGATTTATCTTGGCGTTGATGGCAGTTTCATGGCGAATGGATCAGATCATCGCCGGAACGATCATCAATATCCTGGCTACTGGCCTTACCTCTTTCCTTTATGTACAAGGAAAGACAATTCCATCGGTCTTCCAATCATTTGAAGTACCAGTTCTTTCCAAGATTCCATTCCTTGGACCAGTTCTCTTTATCCACGGCGCACTAACCTTCATAGGTCTTGCGGTAATCCTCGTTCTATATGTAGGGATTTATCACACGCCATGGGGCTTGCGTTCTCGCGCCGTTGGCGAGCATCCATCCAGCGCTGACACTGCAGGTGTTTCCGTAGCTCGTCTGCGCTACATCAACGTCACCATCGCAGGTGCAATTGGCGCTCTCGCCGGTGCTTACTTAAGCCTCGAACTAGTTGGCTCATTCGAACGCGGCTTTATCGCCGGCAAGGGCTTTACCGCACTCGCCCTGATGATCTTCGGTCGCTGGAATCCACTTGGAGCACTCGCAGCCGCGCTCTTCTTCGGGCTAACTCAAGCTTACGCCAGTCAGTTGATGATCGATCAGGTAGTAAATATTCCTTCGCAATTTACTGCAGCGCTTCCATATATTTTAACGATCGTTGTCTTAACGATTTCAGCGGGCAAGGTGCGTCCACCTGCTGCAGAAGGACAACCGTATGAGAAGGGACAAGCATAATGAGCGCTCTTCTCGAAGTTAATGGCGTTACCAAGCGCTATCCAGGAGTTGTCGCAAATGACAACGTCTCGCTAACTGTAAACGCGGGTGAAGTTGTTGCACTCCTTGGCGAAAATGGCGCTGGTAAATCAACACTGCTTAAAGCGGTATTCGGTTTGATCAAACCTGATTCAGGTGAGATAAAAATTGGCGGAACTCCAATCGTCTTCGGCGATACCGCCGGAGTTATCGCACGTGGTGTCGGTATGGTTCACCAGCACTTCCAGTTGGTGCCGGTTATGACCGTTGCCGAAAACTTAATCTTGGGCGATGAACCAAAGCGCGGCATCTTTATCAATCAAAAGGCTGCCCGCAATGAGATCATCGCACTTTCTAAGCGCTATGGCCTTGAAGTAGATCCGGATGCAGTTATCGAAGATCTTCCCGTGGGCATGCAGCAGCGAGTAGAAATCCTTAAAGCGCTACGTAAAGATGTAAAACTACTGATTCTTGATGAGCCAACCGCAGTGCTTACACCGCAAGAGATCGATGAACTCCTGGAAGTTATTCGCAATCTTGCGAAATCAGGTGTCGGTGTTGTCTTGATTACTCACAAACTCCATGAAGTTATGGCAGTTGCAGATCGCGTGGTTGTTTTGCGTGGTGGAAAATTAGTCGGAACTACTTCACCTAAAGAGACTGATGAAGCAGGCCTTGCCCAGATGATGGTGGGACGTTCGGTTGTCCTCCAGGTAAATCGCACAGCTGCAAAGCCGGGCGCTGTCGTCCTTGAAGTTAAAGGCTTACAAGTTCAAGATGATCGCAAAATCTTGTCTGTAAAGGGCGTCGATTTATCACTTCATAAGGGAGAAATCCTCGGCGTTGCTGGCGTTGAAGGTAATGGCCAGCGCGAACTTGTTGAAGCGATCTGTGGCATGCGCCATCGCGAAGCAGGTGAAGTTCTTATCAACGGCGTTGCCGCTAAAGATATGGCCCCTCATGAAGTTCATGAAGCAGGCATTTCACATATCCCAGAAGATCGTGAGAAGCATGGCCTAGTTTCAAATTACACAATCGCCGATAACTTGGTGTTAAACCAATTTGATCAAGAGCCTTTTGCTAAGGGCTGGGTGCGTAATTTGGCTGAGGTAGCCAAGAACGCGCACGCACTTGTCGAGAAATTTGATATCCGCACACCATCTGCATTTAACACCGCAGGGTCACTCTCTGGTGGAAATAAGCAGAAAGTTGTTGTTGCGCGTGAGCTAAGTGAAGAACTTCCAGTTCTTATTGCGGCACAACCAACCCGTGGCGTGGATGTCGGCTCTATCGAATTTATCCATAATCAATTGATTTCAGCGCGCGATAACGGCGCTGGCGTACTTTTGGTATCTGCCGAACTCGATGAAATTCTCTCACTCTCCGACCGCATCGCGGTTATGTCGGGTGGAAAGATCGTCGCGATCGTTGACTCCAAAGATGCAGACCGCAACTACATCGGCCGCCTCATGGCCGGCCTAAAGGAGTAATAAATTGAAGATCGCAATCATCGCTGGTACCGGTTTCTACAACCTTCCAGCGCTCGAAGGCCAATCCCCTACAACTGTTGATACCGCATACGGTCAAGCGGTAATTACAACCGGCACATGGCATGGCGCAGAAGTTGCTTTCCTTACTCGCCACGGTGTTAACCACACTGTTCCACCAAGCCAAGTTAATTACCGCGCCAATATCCAAGCCCTTAAGAACTGGGGCGCAGATTTAATTATCGGTGTAAACGTTGTTGGCGGCGTTGATAAGAAACTCAAGCCTGGCGCTCTACAACTAGTTGATGACTTTATCGACTTTACACATGGTCGCGCAGATACCTTCTTTGACGGAGTTCAAGAAGGCGGCGTGCAACATATCGATATGACCTATATCTACGATAAGAAGATTCAAAAAGCATTGGCTGAATCTGCAAAGAACGCTGATATCAAATTGCACGAAGGCGGTATCTACGCTGTCTTTAACGGTCCACGTTTTGAATCACCAGCTGAAATTCGTATGTGCGCAATGCTCGGCGTAACCGTTGTTGGTATGACAGGTGTACCGGAAGCAACTTTGGCTCGTGAAGCTGGTCTGCGCTATGCAGCGATCGCAGCCGTTGCCAATCCTGCCGCTGGGCTATCTGATGAAGAGATTAGCCACGAAGGCGTCGGTGAAGTCATCAAGGGCTGTGCTGGAAACGTCATCACAATCATTGATGGTGCGATAAAAATCCTGGCTTCTTAGTTGGAGATAATTACAATGGATCTCTTAATCACCAATGCGCGTTATGCGGTAACCTCTAACGGTAGCGATGAGATATTGAAAAATATTTCTATCGGTATCAAGGACGGCAAGATTGCATACATTGGTACAGATAAGCCTGCTGCAACAAAAACTTATGATGCATCGGGCAAGTTAATCGCCCCTGGATTTATCAATAGCCACACTCACTTAGGAATGTCGTTGCTGCGCGGTTGGGCAGAGGGTGTAAACCTGCAAGGTTTCCTAGAACGCGTCTGGGCCGCTGAAGGTGCGATCATGGACGAGCCAACATGTGAGCTCGGTACCGAACTCGGCGCACTCGAAGCGCTGCTATCAGGCACAACGACCACGATGGATATGTATCTAAATCCTGCCGCCACTCATCGCGGTGCAGTACGTGTTGGGCTTCGCCATATCGCAGGACCGATCTTCTTTGATTTCCCAGGCCTTGATGGGCTGCAATGGGAGCAACGCATCGAACGCGCTCATCAGTGGAAGGCAGTTCTTGCCGAAATCGGTGGTCCATATATTCCAACTTATTTAATGCCACATTCAACTTATACAGATTCACCTGAAAACTTAACGCAGGTTGCTGCGATCGCTAAAGAACTCGGTGCACGTATTCACTTACATGTCTCAGAAACACAAGCCGAGAATGACGATGTGGCAACTCGTTATGGAAAGACTCCGACTGAAGTTTGTCGCGATACTGGCATCTTAGATGTCCCAACAATCTTTGGCCATGGCGTTCATTTATCAGATTCCGATATGGCGATTGCTGCAAGTAAAGGCGCATCAGTTGGCCATTGCCCTGGAAGCAATCTAAAACTTGGTTCAGGGTTGGCGCGCTTTAATGATCTGCGTAAGGCCGGGATCAAAGTTGGCCTTGGTACGGATTCCTGTTCGTCATCGAATGATCTGGATATGTTCTCGGTAATGCGTATGGCAGCCCATGTTGTTGCACTTCGCCAATCCCCTGCCGATGTTGATCTGACTGCCATTGTGCGTGCGGCGACCATCGAAGCGGCGCACGCAGTAGGTCTAGGCGATCGTGTCGGAAGTATCGAGATCGGTAAAGAAGCAGATCTGATCGCACTTGATCTTCACGCCGCACATTTAACTCCGGTCCACGATGTCAATGCGCTCCTGGTATTTGCCGCAGGTCGTGGGGATGTCACAGATGTCTGGGTAGCCGGTGATCAAGTTGTTGCCAATCGCACCAGCACCAAGATCGATTTAAGCGATTTAATCTCGCGCGTAAATAAGCGCGTTAAGGCGTTGGATTCACTTCGTTGAAATTCTCCGGCAATACTGTTCTGGTAACAGGTGCATCTGGCCTTATCGGCCAGGCCTATGTCGAACGCTTTCTGCAGTTAGGTTTCACCGTTATCGCTCAAGTAAATAAGGGCGCACTGCCAGCGCGTGAGAACTTACACGTCATCGCCGCTGATTTATCTGTCGTCGGTTCTGGAAAATCACTTGTCCAAGAATCACTGGCTCGCGCAGGCAAGTTAGATTATGTAATCAACAACGCCGCCAACCAAGCGATCCTCGATCCAGCCACAGCAACTCGAGCCGAAATCGAACTTATGATGCGCATTAACGTGGATGCTCCAAAAGAGATCATCGACGAAGCTTCCAAATCTGGCGTGCAAGTAGTTTTAAATATTTCTTCAGTTGAAGCTCTTAATCCTCGTGCTGGCCACGAAATTTATGGCGCAAGCAAGGCCGCGCTAGATGTATTGACTCGTTCGGCATCTCGCGCACATCCGCCAATGCGTGTACTTGGCTTGCGTTTAGGTTTAATCGGGCGTGATGGAATCGATCAGGCGTGGCCCGAAGGCGTTGCTGCATGGAAAGCTGCTACTCCCCTGGCTCGATATGCAACCGCCGATGAAGTTGTTGCGGTCAGCGAATTTTTGTTATCTGATGCCAACGCTTGGGCCACCGGGTCTACTTACGACTTCGATGGTGGCTTAGGTTCTAACTCCTGGTAGGCGTTTCTTAAGAATTCTCGCGCATCCGGATGGGCCGCGCGTTCAATAATGTTGTGCGCTTGTTCTTCTGCCGTGTGGCCAAAACAGGCAGCAACCCCTTGTTCGGTAACAACGTATGAGTGCTGAAAACTTGTTACGTGGGTATCGAGCTTCGGAACAATTGTTGAAACATTAGCTTTCGGATGCCATGAAGGCAGTGCGATAAAGGAACGTCCTCCGCGAGAATGCAGCGCGCCAACGATAAAGTCCGTTGAACCACCAAAGCCCGAATAAACCTGGCCGCGTACATAGCTGGCGTTGGCTTGGTCAAATAAATCCACCTGCAGCGCAGCGTTAATTGATTGCATCTTGGCTTGCTTGGCAATAGCGCTCGGATCATTGGTGCGTTCGGTGCGCAGCATCTGCACGCCGCGATTTAAATTAAGCCACTGATAAAGTTCGACTGATCCAAAGGTAAAGGATGCAGTAATTGGAATATCAGAATCCAAAACGCCCAACTTGAATAAATCGAAGACCCCATCGCTAAACATTTCAGTCCAGATTCGTATCCCTTTGCGCTTACTTAACGCTTTAAGTACCGAATCCGGCATCGCACCGATACCAAGCTGCAGCGTTGAGTTATCTTCAATTAGCGAAGCGATATGGTCACCTATAGCTAAAGATTCTGGTGCAAAAATAACTTCGGGCTTTTCCGCTAGTGGTTCATCTACTTCCACCAAATAGTCAATCTCAGACTCGTAAATTTGCGCATCGCCGTAGGTATAGGGCATCTGTTTATTGGCTTGAGCAAATACCAAACCGCCATGGGCGCGCGCTGTTTCGATAGCAGCCGGCAAGATATTCACCTCCGTACCTAGGCTCACCGTGTCGAAGCGTTTTTCAGAGGTGTGCAGGAAAACTGCATCAGGGCGGGCGAAATCTCGAATAACTACCGGAAGCAAACTTAGACGTGATGGAATGTAATTAAGGCGTGGACTACGACGCATACCTGGGCCGACGAAAGCAGATTCGAAAGATATTCCCTCGCGATCTGGAATTCCCTTTTGAGCATTGAGCATATGTAAACGAAAGTTCGGCAAGGTTTTATCGGCAGCGGCAAGAAGTGTATGGGGTGTAGCAAAGTTTCCGGATGCGATGATGCGTGGATTATCGGGAAGGCTCGCAAGTATCGAAGCGAGCTGTTCAGTGTTAATAACTCGCATGTTGAAATTCTATCTCAGCGTGGAGAGGTAAATAACAAAGTCATAGCCAAGAAGAGAATTCCGGCGGCAGAAAATACCGTTAGCGCTCTGCGAACCTTTGGTCGCGCGAGTACAACTGAGGCGCGCGCCACAAGTGAGATAACTATTGAATACCAAGTTGCAGAAGTGAGTGCCTGCACTATTGACAGCAAGAAGATGCCTAACGCCAGATTGAAATCGGCAGGAACAAATGCAGGGATAAACGCGACTGCAAATACCGCAGCCTTAACATTGGTCATATTTGTTAAGAAACCTAAGCGAAATGCTGGTCCGATTCCGGTCTTCGCTGCACCTGAATAATCAAAACGACCATATACTTTGCGCGCTTCCCAAAGTGTTTGCAGGCTTAAGAAAACTAAGTAGGCAACGCCAGTGTATTTAAGAACGTTATATGCGGTATGCGATCTGGCAAAGATCTGCGATAAACCGATTGCAGATGCGCTACCCCAGACAATTAGTGCAGAACTTGTGCCGAGCAGAGTTGTATAGGCAGTTCGTGGTCCGCCCATAATCGCTTGTCGCAAAATCATGGCAACGGTTTGGCCCGGAACAAGAGCTAGGAGATATGCCGTTGCGATAAAGGCAGGCAGCACCTTTAGAAAATTCATTAAATAAATACACCAATCCTGCGTAGCCCCGAAGGGATTCGAACCCTCGTAGCTGACTTGAGAAGCCAGAGTCCTAGGCCGCTAGACGACGGGGCCCTAGTACATTTCTTTACTGCATATCTTGCTGGGTACTGCGCTGGGGTACCAGGACTCGAACCTAGACTTACTGAACCAGAATCAGCAGGGCTGCCAATTACCCCATACCCCATTAGAACAGGGGTAAGAATACCCCAAAATTTAAAGCGCTAGCGCCGCGGTAATTCGGGCTAAGCACGCATCTTTACCGAGCAACTCCATTGATTCAAAGAGCGGTGGCGAGATGGTGCTGCCAGTTGTTGCAATACGAACAGCGCCGAATGCAATACGTGGCTTAAGCCCCATCTCTTCGATAAGAGAAGTGCGTAGTGCGGCTTCGATGCTCTCGTGATTCCAAGTTGTAAGCGGTGTTAGTTCGGCAAGTGAGCGCTTTAGAACATCCTTAGATGCGCTATCGCTCACCTTTGGAAGTGATGCTTCTTCAACTTTGAAATCCTTAACAAATAAGAAGCGCAACATCGCAGGTACTTCATCTAATTTAACGATGCGTTCTTGAATCAGTGGCAGCGCTTGCTTAACTAGTGCGATTTCAGCATCGCTTCCGGTGATAACATTTGCCTTCGTCAAAAATGGCAGTGACCACTTTAGGAATTCATCCAAAGTCAGCGCACGGATCTTGTCGCCGTTGATCGCTTCCAACTTCTTCATATCAAAGCGGGCAGGTGAAGAATGAACTTTATCTACGGTAAAGAGTTCGCAGAGTTCAGCCATGGTGACATTTTCCCGATCGTCGCCCGGTGACCAACCAAGTAGAGCTAAGTAATTACAAATCGCTTCAGGCAAATACCCTTGTTCGCGATACCAAGCGATAGAAACTTCGCCGTTGCGCTTAGAAAGTTTCGCGTTGTCTTGGCCCATTACGAATGGCAAGTGGGCAAAGACTGGATAATCCTCTGGCGCAACGCCCATCGCCTGATAAACGCGGATTTGACGTGGTGTTGATGAAAGTAAATCTTCGCCACGCAAGACGTGGGTGACCTTCATCAAAATATCGTCGACGGCAACTGCCAAGGTGTAGAGCGGAGAACCGTCTGCGCGCACCAATACGAAGTCAGGTACAAACTTATGATCAAAGGTAACTTCGCCGCGAATTTCATCAGTAAAAGTAGTTGTGCCATCTGGCATGCGCATACGGACAACGGCTTCGCGACCTTGTGCCTTATAGGCTGCAACTTGATCTGCCGTTAAATCGCGGCAATGGCCGTTGTAACCAGGTGCGACATTGGCAGCGCGTTGTGCTTCGCGCACTGCTTCTAACTCTTCAGGTGAGCAGTAGCAGTGATAAGCATCTTTCTGATCTAAAAACTTCTGCGCCCAATGCGCATAAATATCTAAACGCTGTGACTGTAGGTAAGGACCGTTTTCGCCGCCGACTTCTGGGCCCTCATCCCAATTTAGCCCGAGCCATTTGAGCGTATCGATCGCAGCTTGGATGTATTCATCAGTTACGCGAGTCGTGTCGGTATCTTCGATGCGGAATAAGAATGTGCCGCCTGTGTGACGCGCATAGGCCCAGTCAAAGAGCGCAGTACGGATATTTCCAACGTGCAGGTCTCCAGTTGGTGATGGTGCGAAACGAACTTTTACTTTTTTAGTTGATGTAGCCATCACGGTTTTGCACTCACCTTATTTGTTAGTTGGCCCAGGCCATCGATTCCGATAACAACGTTACCGCGCTCGATAAGTGGGCCGATTCCTGCTGGAGTTCCGGTGATGATGACATCTCCCGGCAAAAGCGTCATAACTTGTGAAACAAAGACCACGATATCGGCGACGCTAAATATCATCTGATCAAGAGTTGCATCTTGGCGGATCTCATCATTTACCTTAGAGAAAATTCTTTGTGTCCCAGGTATGAAATCAGTTTCGATCCATGGGCCGATCGGACAAAAGGTATCAAAACCCTTAGCGCGCGCCCATTGGCCATCGCTCTTTTGTAGCTCGCGGCAAGTAACGTCGTTGGCCAATGTGTAACCAAAGATAACTTCGTGAACTCGCTCTTTCGGAACATCTTTACATACGCGACCAATTACAACTGCCAGCTCTGCTTCGTAATCGATCGTTGGCGCCATAGCCGGCCAAACAATTGTGTCGCCTGGGCCAATGACTGAAGTATTTGGCTTTAAGAAGATGATCGGTTCTTTCGGAACTTCTGAGCCCATCTCTTTAGCGTGATCGGCGTAATTCTTTCCTACTGCAACTATCTTGCTTCGCGGGATTACAGGTGCCAGCAAGCGAACCTTGGTTAACTCAACCTTTGCGGCGGTCTTGGTGACGCCGTGATAAATCGGATCTCCTGAGATAACGCTGATCTGATTGTCATCTTCGAGGATGCCAAAGAGCGGGTCGGTACCTAAACCTGATTCAGGACCTGGTGAGAAGCGAACAATACGCATTGGGCTATCTTACGCCCTGGTAACACTTCCACTTGCATCGATATGAAAGATCGCCGCCTGCGCAGAGTGCTGCTTAATAACTGAAACCTTGGCATTAGGTAAACCGGCATATACAACGCCTTCGATACCTGAAATTTGTGAAGCCAGGGCAACGACAAATACCGCTTCAACGGCATCAAGGTTTAATTCTTGTGAGGCCACATTAATTGCAACATAGGTGCGTCCAGTGGAATCGCGTAACGCTGCTGCCTGCTTTGCGCCAGATCGTGCCAGCGTTGATGTTGCAAGCGTTGCTAACTTTTGATCTTCTGGATTTTCGAAGAGGTTATCTGAGTTTGCATTACTCATGTTCATCAACCTCTCCATCTTTAATACGTTCAATAATTACCGAACTAATTTTACGACGACGACCTAGCGGGCGCTCAGATGTAATTGACCAGCCGGCCATCGAAATAGTGCTGCCGGCGATCGGTACGCGACCGAGCTTCTGCGCCATCAACCCGCCGATAGTGTCGACATCTTCGAAATCTTCTTTATCGATCTCGATCTTCAGCTCATCAGCTAAATCTTCGATATGCAACGTGGCCTTGGCACGCGCTTTATCTTCGTTGATCCAAGTAAATGCTTCGACGCCATCATCGAACTCATCGGCGATCTCGCCAACAATTTCTTCGATGATATCTTCGATCGTAATAATTCCCGCAGTTCCGCCGTACTCATCCACCACAATCGCCAAGTGAATCTGATCGCGCTGCATCTCTTTTAATAACTCTGCGGCGATCTTAATTTCAGGTACAAAGACTGCCGGGCGCATATGTTGTTCAACTTTTTCAGAAGTTTCTGCTTCATGGTGATCTAGGGCGCGCTTGGCTAAATCTTTAACGTAGGCAATTCCAATAATCTTGTCGAGGTTTTCGCCAACAACAGGTATGCGTGAATAACCACTGCGCAGCGCCAATGAAAGCGCCTGACGTAGCGTCTTATCTCGTTCGATCCAGACCATATCCGTGCGGTGAACCATAAGTTCGCGCACCAAGGTGTCGCCGAGTTCAAATACCGAGTGAATCATCTCGTGTTCATCTGATTCCACTAAGCCACGCTCGTGAGCCTGATCTACCAGGTCACGAAGTTCGGCTTCATTGGTAAATGGTCCACCACGGAAACCCTTACCTGGTGTAATCGCGTTGCCAATGGCAATCAGCAAGTTGGTAACTGGGCCAAGAATAAAAGCTAAGAAGTAAGCAACTGAAATTCCGGCGCGCGCCCATTTATGTGGTTGCTGGCGACCTAAAGTGCGCGGACCAACACCAACTACAACGTATGAGAGAACCACCATTACAACCACGGTTGTAATCATCGCTTGCGCGGATGAATATTGGCGCAACAGCGCAACCGCTAAAAGTGCAGCTGCGGTGAATTCGCAGATCTTGCGAACCAAGAGAAGCACATTCAGATAACGAGAAGGCTGATGCGAATACTTCTTAAGCAGGTGACCTCCGCGCTTGCTTTCAAGCTCTTCAATTAAAACGCGTGAGATCGAGGTAAGAGCAGATTCAGATGCCGCAAGAAATCCGGCAAAGGCGATAAGGGCGGCGATAGCGCTGATATTTGCGATAGTCATGCACTCGCCTTCCAGTTCTTTACTAGATCTTCTTGTAGGTCGAACATAACTTTTTCATCTTCCTTGTTGGCATGGTCATAGCCCAAAATATGTAGCAAGCCGTGAGCTGCCAGAATAAAAATTTCGTGCTCTGCAGAATGGCCGGCTGTAGTTGCTTGAGCGGCGGCAACAGTCGGTGCGATCACAATATCGCCAAGCGTTACGGCATCTCCTGGGTTTTCTGGCATATCCATTGGGAAAGATAGAACATCTGTTGGCCCTGGCTCATCCATCCATTTGATATGGAGTTCAGTCATCTCGTTCTCATCGACAAAAAGCAAGTTAACTTCGCATTCGGGGTTTAACTGCAATTGAACCAGGCTGTGCTCAAGCATTGCGCGCACTTGCTCTGCGGGCACGAGTTCGCCAGATTTGTTGGTGATTTCAATAGTCATAAGTAATTTAAATTATGAGTTTCGCAGATTACGAGGTGCAGCCTTTGCCGCATCAAATTGCTCGTAAGCCTTAACGATATCGCCGATCAAACGGTGGCGAACTACATCTTCTGCAGTTAGTTCTAGGAAAGCGATGTCATCAATGCCTTGCAGGATATCGGTGATTATGCGAAGTCCAGACTTTGCGCCATTTGGAAGATCTACCTGTGTAACATCTCCGGTGACCACCATCTTTGAACCAAAGCCTAAACGAGTTAAGAACATCTTCATCTGTTCTGGCGTGGTGTTCTGCGCTTCATCCAAGATGATAAATGAATCATTTAGAGTGCGACCGCGCATATATGCCAGCGGTGCTACTTCGATTACACCAGTCTGAATCAAGCGCGGAATCGAATCGACATCAATCATGTCATGCAGCGCATCAAATAATGGACGTAGGTACGGATCGATCTTCTCGCTCAGAGTTCCAGGCAAGAAACCCAAGCTTTCACCTGCTTCAACTGCTGGGCGAGTAAGAACAATGCGATTTACCTTCTTGGCTTGCAAGGCGGCAACAGCTTTGGCCATCGCCAAATAAGTTTTACCAGTACCTGCTGGACCGATTCCAAAGGTGATGGTGTTATCTTCGATCGCATCAACATAACGCTTTTGATTAGCCGTCTTTGGACGAATCGTGCGACCGCGATTAGAGACAATATTTAACGAAAGAACTTCGGCTGGGCTTTCAGCTGGTTCGTGTCCCAACATCGCGATGCTGCGAAGAACCGCATCGACTGTAAGTGATTGTCCAGAGCGGATAACCACGGTCATCTCGGTAAATAACTTTTCAACTGCCACAACATCTATATGTGGTCCGCGCAGAGTGATCTCGTTACTGCGCACGGTGATATTAACGCTCGGGAAAGCGGCTTCGATCGCTCGTAAATTGGCATCGTTGGCGCCGATGAGTGAAACCATCGGAATCGCAGGTGGGACGGTAATTAAAGTGCGTTCCATATAACGCTGATACTACTTTTAACCGGGTGGCCAAGCGAGCCCACGCCCACCCAGCAGATGTAAATGAGCGTGAAATACGGTCTGGCCGGCATCAGCGCCGGTGTTAAAGACGGTGCGATAGCCATCTAGCTCGCGATCAGCGGCGATCTGGGCAGCTGCAGTAAATAGGTCGGCGGTAATCGTTGGCGACATCTTTGCCAAGCCCGCCGCATTTTCAGTATGCACCGTTGGAATCAATAAAACATGGGTTGGTGCTTGCGGATTTAAATCGTTAAATGCAACAACGTTTTCGCTGCGATGAACAATTTCGGCTGGAATCTGACCTTCAATAATTTTGCAGAAGATGCAATTTGGATCAAGTGCCATATGCGTGACTATACCTTTACCAGATTCGTAACGCAGCGTTTAGTCCAGAAAGCGCCGCCATTCCAGCATGTGCCGAACGAAAAATTGGGCGACCTAGTAGCGCTGCTTGCGCACCGTGAGATGTAAAGAGTGAAACTTCTTCATCAGTTAAGCCACCTTCAGGTCCGATGATCACCAGTACTTTTGAAGAACCCGGCTTAATCACTTCGGTAAATTTACGTTGTGCGCCCTCGTGCAGAACAATTGCGAGATCGTAATTAGCGATTTCGGCGGCGATCTTCTTGGCATCGAGCACGCCCATTACAAATGGAATTCGGTTGCGGCGCGTTTGCTTGCTCGCCTCGCGCGCAGTTGTTGCCAACTTCTGCATTAGATCTGGCGTGCCTTTACCAATGGAACGAGCCGCGCCCCAGAGCAGAATTACATCGGCACCGCCTGCAGTATTTAACTCAATACTCTCTTTAATGCGATCGCC
>JACCDW010593564.1_pt1 | contig 16366 bp, 12 predicted proteins | sample 7449781 | NCBI WGS metagenome assembly JACCDW01 (sample SAMN15323449, study PRJNA562643) | freshwater metagenome | isolation source: river surface water | place: USA:Blue River Watershed | collected 2017-08-18
GCAAGCTGCTGGGCATCGTGAACCTGCAAAAGCTCGAACTCGAGGCCGCGGTGCCGGCCAGCGATATTGCGCAGGTGGCCATCGGTCAGTCCGTTGAGGTCCACGTCGAAGGCCAGTCCGGCAAGTTTGAAGGCAAGGTGGTGCGCATCAACCCGGCGACACAGTCCGGCTCGCGCGCGGTGCCGGTCTACATCCGGCTGGCCAACCCGCAACAGCTGCTGCGAGTCGGCATGTTCGCCGAGGCGCAGCTGGTGCTGGCCAGCCGCGCCGGCGTGCTGGCGCTGCCGCAGACTGCGATCCGCAAGGACGGCGGCGGCAGCTTCGTGTTCACGGTCGACGGCGGCAAGATCGCCCGCCGGCCCGTCACCACCGGCGCCAGCGGCCTCGGCGGCAACGAGCCGCGGATTGAAATCCTGTCCGGCCTGGACGTCGGCGCACAGGTGGTTCGCACCGACATGGGCATCCTGCAGCCGGGCACGCCGGTGCGCATCGCGCCGGCCGGCGGCGTGAAATAAGCGGAGCGACAACCTTATGTGGTTCACGCGCATCAGCATCGGCAACCCCGTCCTCGCCACGATGATGATGCTCGCCTTCGTCGTGCTCGGCCTGTTCTCCTACCACCGGCTGCGCGTCGACCAGTTCCCCGACGTGACCTTCCCCATCGTCGTCGTGCAGACCGACTATCCGGGCGCCGCGCCCGAGACGGTCGAAACGGACATCACGCGCAAGGTCGAAGAAGCGGTCAACACGATCAGCGGCATCAATGCGCTGACCTCGCGTTCGTACGAAGGCCTGTCGGTGGTAATCATCGAGTTCAAGCTGACCGTCGATCCGGCGCAGGCGGCGCAGGACGTGCGCGAGAAGGTGGCGATCGTCAAGGCGGCATTCCGCAAGGAAGTGAAGGAGCCGCGCGTGACGCGCTACGACCCGGCCGACCGGCCGGTCTTCTCGATCGCCGTCACCAATGATCCGGGCAAGGGCAAGTACAGCATGCGCGAGCTGACCACGATCGCCGACGAGCTGGTCAAGAAGCGGCTGGAAAACGTGCGCGGCGTCGGCTCGGTCACGCTGGTCGGCGGCGTGCGCCGCGAGATCCAGGTCTATGTGAAGCCGGCCGAAATGGAAGCGCTGGGCATCGGCATCGACCAGGTGATGGCCGCGGTGCGCAATGAAAACCAGGAACTGCCGGCCGGCTCGGTGCGCACCGCCGCCAACGAGCAGATGGTGCAGATCCAGGGGCGCGTGAAGCGTCCCGAAGACTTCGCGCGCATCGTCGTTGCCCGGCGCGGCGGCCAGTCGGTGCTGCTCGGACAGGTCGCCGACATCGTCGACAGCCAGCAGGAACAGGAAAACCTCGCGCTGTTCAACGGCCGCCGCACGCTCGCGCTCGACATCCTGAAGGCGCAGGGCCAGAACACGATCGAGGTGGTCGACGGCCTGCAGCAGGTCATCCGCGAACTGCAGCCGACGCTCGACGCGCTGCACCCGGGCGTGAAGCTTGAAGTCATCAAGGACGGCTCGCGCCAGATCCGCGTCGGCGTCGACAACGTGCGCCGCACGCTGATCGAGGGCGCGCTGCTGACCGTTCTGATCGTGTTCCTCTTCCTGAATTCGTGGCGCTCGACCGTCATTACCGGCCTGACGCTGCCGGTGTCGCTGATCGGTACCTTCCTGTTCATGGACATGTTCGGTTTCACGATCAACATGCTCACGCTGATGGCAATGTCGCTGTGCGTCGGCCTGCTGATCGACGACGCGATCGTGGTGCGCGAGAACATCGTGCGGCATGCGGGCATGCGCGAGAACGGCCGCCTGAAGGACCCGCGCAGCGCCGCGCTCGAAGGCACGGCCGAGATCGGGCTGGCGGTACTGGCCACCACCTTCTCGATCGTCGCGGTATTCCTGCCAGTGGGCTTCATGGGCGGCATCATCGGCCGCTTCTTCCACCAGTTCGGCATCACGGTGGCCGCGGCGGTGCTGATCTCGATGTTCGTCTCGTTCACGCTGGATCCGATGCTGTCGTCGGTGTGGAACGATCCGGAAGCGCATGGCGAGCATGCACGCCGCGGCTGGTATGCAAACACCATCGGCCGCGTGCTCGCGCGCTTCGAGCGGCTGGTGCAATGGCTGTCGGTGCAATATCAGGCCGCGCTGTCATGGTCGCTGCGGCACCGGATCGCGACGCTGGCACTGGCGGTCGCGACCTTTGTCGCCGGCTTCGCGATTCCTGCCGCCGGCCTGATCGGCACCGAATTCGTGCCACAGGCCGACTATTCGGAAACCGGCGTCGTGTTCAACACGCCGGTCGGCTCGTCGCTCGAATTCACCGAAAGCAAGGCGCGTCAGGTCGAGGCGGCGCTGCGTCTGCTGCCCGAGGTGCGCGACCTCTACACCACCATCAACACCGGCACCGCGCAGGGCAAGAACTATGCGACCGTGTATGCGCGACTGGTGCCGCGCAGCGAGCGCAAGCGCAGCACGCGCGAACTGAACCAGCCGCTGCGCGACAGCCTGGCCGGCATTCCCGGCATCACGGTCACCCACGTCGGTACGCTGGATGGCGTCGGTGGCGACAACAAGCAGATCCGCCTGTCCATCCTCGGCCCGGACCTGAAACAGCTCGGCAAGCTGTCCGCCGAAGCGGCCGCGCGCATCCGCGCGATCCCGGGCGTGGTCGACCTCGAATCCAGCCTGAAACCGAACAAGCCGGCGATCTGGATCGAGCCGCGCCGCGAGCTGGCCGCCGACCTCGGCATCGGCGTCGCGCAGATCGGCAACACGCTGCGGCCGCTGCTGGCCGGCGACGCCACCAGCAGCTGGCGCGCGCCGAACGATGAGAGCTACGACGTCAATGTGCGGCTCGCGCCGACCGACCGCAGCGACATCGCCGACCTGTCGCGGCTGATGCTGGCCAGCACGCAAACCAATGCCGACGGCAGCCCGAAGATGGTGCCGCTGCGGCAGGTGGCCGACATCACGCCGGCCGCCGGCGCCAACCAGATCAACCGGCGCGACCTGAACCGCGAAGTCGAACTGTCGGCCAACGTCGTCGGCCGCTCGGCCGGACAGGTCAGCGCCGAAATCCGCAAGGTGCTGGAATCGATGCATTTCCAGCCCGGCTATCGCTATCAGGTCGGCGGCGCGACCAAGAACATGCAGGAATCATTCGGCTACGCGGTGCAGGCGCTGCTGCTGGCAATCGTCTTCATCTACATGATCCTGGCATCCCAGTTCGCCAGCTTCCTGCAGCCGATCGCGATCATGTCCGCGTTGCCGCTGACGCTGATCGGCGTGTTCCTGTCGCTGCTGATCTTCCGTTCGACGCTGAACCTGTTTTCGATCATCGGTTTCGTGATGCTGATGGGTCTGGTCACGAAGAACGCGATCCTGCTGGTCGACTTTGCCAACCATGCGCGCCGGCAAGGCATGGAGCGCAGCGCGGCGCTGCTGGAAGCGGCGCATGTGCGGCTGCGCCCGATCCTGATGACGACCCTCGCGATGGTGTTCGGCATGGTGCCGCTGGCGCTCGGTCTCGGCGAAGGTTCGGAGCAGCGCGCACCGATGGGACAGGCGGTTATCGGCGGCATCATCACTTCGTCGATCCTGACGCTGGTGGTGGTGCCGGTGATCTACAGCTGGCTCGATGATTTTGCCGGCTGGTCGCGCCGCAAGCTCGGCCTGAACGTGCCGGAAACGGCAGCCGCGGCAGCTGGAAGCGACCAACCCGTTTGATAAAATTTCACCCCTTTTCAGTCCTCATTCCAACGACAAAATGAACCTCGAACAAGCCCGCCACAACATGATCGAGCAGCAGATCCGCACCTGGGACGTGCTGGACAACGACGTGCTGCAGACCCTGGTCGCCGTGCGCCGCGAAGCCTTCGTGCCGGCGGCTTACCAGAGCCTGGCTTTCGTCGATGCCGAGATCCCGCTGCCCTGCGGCCAAAACATGCTGTCGCCGAAGCTCGAGGCACGCCTGTTGCAGGAAGCGAAGCTGGGGCAGGACGAACTGGTGCTCGAGATCGGCGCCGGGTCCGGCTACATGGCGGCCCTGCTCGCGCGGCACGCACGCCATGTGGTGACGGTCGAGATCGAGCCCGAGCTGAAGGCGCTGGCCGAGAAGAACCTGAAGGCCTATGGCGTGGACAACGTGACGGTCGAGACCGGCGACGGCGCCCGCGGCTGGATCGGCCACGGCAAGCAGTCCGCGCCGTATGACGTGATCGTGCTGTCCGGCTCGCTGCCGGTGCTGCCGGACGCCTTCCTGACGCAGCTGCGCGTCGGCGGCCGCATCCTTGCCGTGCTCGGCGACGCGCCGGCGATGTCGGCCTGCCGGATCACGCGCACCTCGCAGGACGCGTGGGACACGGAAAAGATGTTCGAGACCAGCATCACGCCGCTGCGCAACGCGGGCCGTCCGTCTGCTTTTCGTTTCTGAGGTCGCCATGCAACAGATGACCCCCGCTGAACTGGCCGCCTGGCTGGCCGACCGCGAGCGCCCGCAGCCGGTGCTGCTGGATGTGCGCGAGCCCTGGGAATTCCAGACCTGCCACATCGCCGGATCGCTGCCCATGCCGATGGCCTCGGTGCCGGCGCGGCAGCAAGAGCTGGATCCGGCGCAGCCGGTGGTCTGCATTTGCCACCACGGTGCGCGCAGCATGGCCGTCGCGACCTTCCTCGAGCGCGCAGGCTTTGAACAAGTGATCAACCTGGCCGGCGGCATTCACGGCTGGGCGTTGCAGGTCGACGGCAGCATGCCGACCTATTGAGTCGCGGCCCGGCGGCCTGTCGCCGGGATGACCTGCTGGAGCTGTCGGTATGTATCGATTTCAACAAGGAAAAAAGCATGCGAAAGACTTCCGTTGCAACACTGGTGACCGCGCTGCTGCTGGCCGGTAACGCGTCTGCGCTTGATCTGCTGCAGGCCTACCGGGATGCGCAGGCCTACGACAGCCAGTTCTCCGGCGCGCGGCTGCAGCGCGACGCCACGCGCGAACGCGTGGTGCAGGGCCGCGCCGGCCTGCTGCCGCAGGTGGGGCTGACCGCGGCGGTCAACCGCATCAACGGCGATGCCAGTTTCCAGCAGGGCTCGGTCCCGATCGGCTACACCGCCGACAGCTACCAGCTGCAGCTGAAGCAACCGCTGTACAACCTCGGCAGCCTGACTGCCTATGACCAGAGCAAGCTGCAGGTTACCGCCGGCGACACGCAGTTCGAGCAGGCGCGGGTCGACCTCACGCTGCGCGTCGCGCAGGCGTATTTCGACGTGCTGGCCGCCATCGACACGATAGGCTTCATCCAGGCGCAAAAAACCGCGATCAGCGAGCAGCTGGCGTCGGCCAAGCGCAACTTCCAGGTCGGCACCGCAACCATCACCGATACCCATGAGGCCCAGGCCCGCTTCGACCTCGCGCTGGCGCAGGAGATCGCCGCGCAGAACGACCTTGCGGTGAAACGGCATGCGCTTGCGCAGATCACCGGCAAGGACGCCGGCGAGCCGAACGGATTGCGGGCCGGCGTGAAGATTGGTGCCCCCAAACCGGCGGCCATGGACGACTGGGTGCGGCAGGCAGAATCCGGCAACCTCGGCGTGGTCGCCCAGGGCATCGGCGCGGAGATCGCGAAGCTCGACGTGCAGCGCGCGCGCGCCGGCCATCATCCGACGCTCGACGCCATCGCCAGCCACGGCCGCCAGAAAAGCTTCTTCACCGGCCCGGTCACCACCACGACCACGGCCATCGGCTTGCAGCTGACCGTGCCGATCTTCAGCGGCTTCGCGACCAGCAGCCAGGTGACGCAGGCGCTCGCGCTCGAGGACAAGGCGCGTGCCGACCTCGACACCGCGCGCCGCAACGCCGCGCAGGGGGCACGCAGCGCCTTCCTCGGCGTGCAGAGCGGGCTGTCGCAGGTGCGCGCGCTTGAAGCCGCCGAGGCGTCGAGCAAGCTGGCACTGGACGCCAACAAGCTCGGCTACGGCGTCGGCGTGCGCATCAACATCGATGTGCTGAACGCGCAGCAGCAGCTGTACTCAACCCGTCGCGATCTCGCAAAAGCACGCTACGACACGCTGCTGGCCGGCCTGAAGCTGAAAGCGGCCGCCGGCACGCTGGTCGAGGCGGACCTCGCCGAGCTGAATGCGCTGCTGGACGCACGCTGACAAATATCTGACAGCAGCCCTGCGAAGCGCTGCTTAAGCAATTTAAAAGCAGCAGGTGATGCGCTGGCGCGCCTGCCGCTTTATCGTTCTGTGTTTGTCGGGCGGCACTGGCCGCCTGCTGTTTCCCGGGCCCTGTGCCCTGCCCCGAGCCGCCGGCGCTGTGCCGTCCGCGGTCGACTGATTTTTACTGGTGCGAAGACTCATGAATACATACAAGACTGCACGCAATCTCGTTCTTCCCGGCATCGTGCTGGCGCTGGCCGCCTGCGGCAAGAAGGAAGACCCGGCCAAGGCCGCCGGCGCCGGCGGACCGCCGCCGGCCATGGTATCGGTGATCACGGTGGGCGCCGAGCCGGTGTCCAACATCAGCGAACTGCCGGGCCGGATCGAGGCGGTGCGCACGGCCGAAGTGCGCGCGCGCGTCGGCGGCATCGTGCAGAAGCGCATCTTCACCGAAGGCGGCGAAGTGCGCGCCGGCCAGCCGCTGTACCAGATCGACGCGGCGCCGTTCCAGGCCGCGGCAAACAATGCCGAGGCCGTGCTCGCGCGCGCCGAAGCCAACCTCGGGCTCGCGACCACCAAGGTCAACCGCTACAAGGGACTGGTCGAGACCAACGCGATCAGCAAGCAGGAATTCGACGACCTCGCCAGCGCGCAGAAGCTGGCCGCCGCCGACGTGGCTGCCGCGCGCGCCGCGCTCGACTCGGCGCGCCTGAACCTGTCGTACGCGACGATCACGGCGCCGATCTCGGGCCGCATCGGCCGCACGCTGATTACCGAAGGCGCGCTGGTCACGGCCAACGACCAGAACGCGCTGGCAGTGATCCAGCAGCTCGACCCGATCTACGTGACGCTGACGCAGTCGTCGGTCGAGATGGCACGCCTGCGCGAAGTGATGTCGCAATCCGGCCAGCATGGCGTGAAGGCCAAGCTGACGCTGGTGACCGAAGATGGCCGCGCGTACCCGCACAGCGGGCAGCTGCTGTTCTCCGAAGCCGTGGTCGATCCGCAATCGAGCTCGGTGGTGCTGCGCGCGCAGTTCCCGAACCCGCAGCGCACGCTGCTGCCGGGCATGTATGTGCGCGTGCGCGTCGAGCAGGGCGTGCGCGCCGGCACCATCACCGTGCCGCAGCAGGCCGTGATGCGCACCGTCGACGGTTCCATCGTGATGACGGTCGACGCGCAGGGCAAGGTCGTGCCGCGCCCGGTGAAGACCGACGGCGCGTACGGCCAGAAATGGATCGTCGGCTCGGGCCTGAAGGAAGGCGACACCGTGATCGTCGAAGGGCTGCAGAAAGCCAAGCCGGGCGCGACCGTCAAGCCGCTGCCATGGCAGCCGGCAGGTGCCGCGCCGGCACAGCCGGCCGCCGGCGCGCCGCAGGCCGCACCTCAGGCTGCGCCCGCTGCGCCTGCCGCGCAAGAGAAGAAATAAGGAAGCCCCGCCATGGCAAAGTTTTTCATTGACCGACCCGTGTTCGCATGGGTCATCGCGCTGTTCATCCTGCTCGGCGGGATACTCGCGATCCCGAACCTGCCGATCTCGCAGTATCCGACGATTGCGCCGCCGACCGTGATCGTCAACGCGACCTACCCGGGCGCGTCCGCGCAGACCGTCGACGAGAGCGTGACCAGCCTCATCGAGCAGGAAATGAACGGTGCGGAGAACATGCTCTACATCGAGTCGCAGAGCCAGTCCGACGGCGGCTCGGCGGTGTCGGTGACGTTCAAAACCGGCACCAACCCGGAGCTGGCCGCCGTCGACGTGCAGAACCGCCTCAAGCGGATCGAGGCGCGCCTGCCGCAGGCCGTCGTGCAGCAGGGCGTGACGATCACGCGCGCACGCAGCAACCTGCTGATGTTCGTGAACCTGCGCGCAACGCGGGACGACATCACGCCGGTCGCGCTCGGCGACTACATCGCGCGCAACGTGATCAACGAGATCAAGCGCGTGCCGGGCGTCGGCGTCGCGCAGCTGTTCGGCACCGAGCGCGCGATGCGCGTCTGGGTTGATCCGGACAAGCTGATGGGCTTCAAGCTGACGCCAAACGACGTCGTGAATGCGATCAAGCAGCAGAACGCGCAGTTCTCCGCCGGCATCATGGGCGACCTGCCCGCGCCGGAATACCAGCGCATCGCAACTTCGATCGTCGTCACCGGCCAGCTCGGCACGCCCGAAGAGTTCGGCAACGTCGTGCTGCGCGCGCAGCCGGGCGGCGCGACCGTGCGCATCCGCGACATCGGCCGCGTTGAAGTGGCCGGCCAGTCGTACGGCTTCCAGGCGCGCCTGAACGGCAAGCCAATCGCGGCCGTTGGCGTGCAGCTGACCCCGACCGCCAACGCGCTCGAAACCGCGAAGCTGGTGCGCGCAAAGATGGCCGAACTGGAAAAATTCTTCCCGCCGGGCATCGAGTACGTCATCCCGTATGACACCTCGTTGTTCGTCAAGATCTCGATCGAAGAAGTCGTCAAGACCCTGCTCGAGGCGGTCGTTCTGGTGTTCCTCGTGATGCTGCTGTTCCTGCAGAACCTGCGCTACACGCTGATCCCGGCGATCGTGGTGCCGGTGTCGCTGATGGGCACGTTCGCGACGATGGCCATGTTCGGCTACTCGATCAACGTGCTGACCATGTTCGGCATGGTGCTGGCAATCGGCATCCTGGTGGATGACGCGATCGTGGTGGTCGAGAACGTCGAGCGCATCATGAGCGAGGAACACCTGCCGCCGCGCGAAGCGACGATCAAGGCGATGGGCCAGATCACCGGCGCGATCGTCGGCATCACGCTGGTGCTGATCGCCGTGTTCGTGCCGATGGCCTTCTTCACCGGCTCGGTCGGCGCGATCTACCGGCAGTTCTCGATGTCGATGGTGTCGGCGATGGTGTTCTCCGCGCTGATGGCGCTGACGCTGACGCCGGCGCTGTGCGCGACCATCCTCAAGCCGATCCCGGAAGGTCATCACGAACGCAAGGGCTTCTTCGGCGCATTCAACCGCATGTTCCGCCGCACCTCCGACAGCTACACCGGTTTCGTCGCGCGCATGGTGAAGGCAACCGGTCGCTGGATGGTGATTTACGGCGTGATCATCGCCGCGGTGGCCTGGATGGCATCGCACCTGCCGACGTCCTTCCTGCCGGCCGAAGACCAGGGCTACCTGCTGGCCAACGTGCAGCTGCCGCCGGGCGCCTCCACTTCGCGCACGCTGGGTGTGATGGAGCAGGCCGAGGAATACTTCAAGAAGCAGCCGGGCGTGCAGGCCGTCGTGTCGGTGCTCGGCTACTCGTTCTCCGGCAACGGCCAGAACGGCGGCCTGCTGTTCGTGCCGCTGAAGGACTGGAAGGAACGCACCACGCCGGAAGTGAGCTCGGAAGGCATCGCGCAGAAGGCGCTGTCGCTGATGGCCACGATCCGCGACGCGATCGTGTTCACGGTCAACCCGCCGGCGATCCGCGAACTGGGCAACGCCACCGGCTTCTCGCTGCGCCTGCAGGACCGCGCCAACCTCGGTCATGACGCGCTGCTGGCCGCGCGCAACCAGCTGCTAGGCCTGATGTCGAAGAGCGCGGTGATCAAGAGCGCGCGTCCGGAAGGCATGGAAGACTCACCTCAGCTGCGCCTCGACATCGACCGTGACAAGGCCAATGCGCTCGGCCTGTCGCTGGCCGAAATCAATGCAACGCTGTCCGGCACCTTCGGCTCGACCTATGTGAACGACTTCCCAAACCTCGGCCGCCAGCAGCGCGTGATCGTCCAGGCGGTGCCGGAGAAGCGCCTGATGCCGGAAGACCTCGACAAGGTCTTCGTACGCAACGGTCGCGGCGAGATGGTACCGATGTCGGCATTCGCCAGCAGCCGCTGGGTCAACGGCCCGGTGCAGCTGGTGCGCTTCAACGGCTACCCGGCGATGAAGATCCAGGGCGACGCCGCGCCAGGCAAATCGTCCGGCGACGCGCTGGTCGAGGTCGAGCGCCTGATGGCCGAGCTGCCGCAAGGCATCGGCTACGAATGGGCCGGCCAGTCGCTGGAAGAAAAGGCGGCCGGTTCGACCGCGACGCTGCTGTTCGCGCTGGCGCTGCTGGCGGTCTTCCTGGTGCTGGCCGCACTGTACGAGAGCACGTCGATCCCGGTGTCGGTGCTGCTGGTGGTGCCGCTGGGCGTGCTCGGCGCGGTCGCCTTCACGATGTTCCGCGGCATGCCGAACGACGTGTACTTCAAGGTCGGCCTGATCGCGATCATTGGCCTGTCGGCGAAGAACGCGATCCTGATCGTGGAATTCGCGAAGGACCTGCAGGCCAACGGCATGGACCTGATCAAGGCGACGCTGACCGCGGTGCGGCTGCGCTTCCGCCCGATCATCATGACCTCGCTGGCCTTCATCCTCGGCGTGCTGCCGCTGGTGATCGCCAGCGGCGCGGGCTCGGCGAGCCAGCGCGCGATCGGCACCGGCGTCATGGGCGGCATGATCACTGCCACCGTGCTGGCGGTGTTCTTCGTGCCGGTCTTCTTCGTGGTGGTGCGCCGCATCTTCAAGGGCAGTGAACGCCAGCGCCGGCTGTATGCAGCGCACATCGAAGGCACTGAAGGCAACGAGGCAAACAAATGAAAACCAAGATCCTCTACACATCGATCGCCGCCGCGCTGCTGACGCTGGCCGGCTGCCAGATCGCTCCGGTCCATGACAAGCCGGGTGCGCCGGTACCGGGCAGCTTCCCGTCCGCCGGCGCCAACGCCAAAGCGGCCGCCGAGATCGGCTGGCGCGAGTTCTTCCAGAACGCCGAGCTGCAGGAAGTGATCGCACAGGCGCTGGCGAACAACCGCGACCTGAAGACCGCCGCGCTGCGCATCGAGGAAGCGCGCGCGATCTACAACGTGCAGCGCGCGGACCAGCTGCCGACGGTCAACGCGACCGCCGGCGTGACCAACTCGCAGCAGCTGCTGCGCGGGCAGGCGTTCAAGTCGACGGTCTATCAGGTCGGCCTCGGCCTGACCGCGTTCGAGCTGGATTACCTGGGCCGCGTGAAGAACCTGTCGAACGCCGCGCTCGCGCAATTCTTCGCCACCGAAGAGGCGCGCCGCACGGCGCAGATCGCGCTGGTCGGCGAAGTGGCGAAGGCATGGCTCAGCGAGCGCGCACTGGCCGAACAAGCCGTGATAGCGGATCGCACGCTGAAGGCGCGCGAAGCGTCGTACGGTCTGGTCAAGCAGCGCTTTGACGCAGGCGTGACGAATGCGCTTGAGCTGCGCCAGAGCGAAACGCTGGTGCAGTCCGCACGCGTGGCGGCGCTGGCGTACAAGCGCCAGCATGCGCAGAGCGTGAATGCGCTCGGCCTGCTGGTCGGCAGCAGCGCCCGCCTGCCCGAGCAGAAGGCGACGCTGTCGGCGCAGGCCATCACGGCCGACATCGGCGCCGGACTGCCGTCGGACCTGCTGGTCAACCGTCCGGATATCCGTGCGGCCGAGCAGCGCCTGCGCTCGAACCAGGCCAACATCGCCGCGGCGCGCGCGGCCTTCTTCCCGCGCATTTCGCTGACGGCCGTGGTCGGCCTGGCCAGCCCGCAGCTGTCGGACCTGTTCGACAACCCGACCCGCACCTGGTCCTTCGCGCCGCAACTGACGCTGCCGATCTTTGACGCCGGCCGCAACAGCGCGAACCTTGACCTCGCGAAAGTGCGCACGAACATCGCTGTCGCCGATTACGAGAAGTCGATCCAGGTCGCGTTCCGCGAAGTGGCCGATGCCCTCGACGCGCGCGCGACGCTGGCCGAGGAAGTCAGCGCGCAGGAAAGCGTGCGCAACGCGCAGGCCGCGCGCATGGAGCTGGCGCAGGCCCGCTACAAGAACGGCGTTGCGAACTATCTCGAGGTGCTGGATGCGGAGCGCGAGCTGTACAGCGCCGAGCAGCAGTTGCTGCAGACGCGGCTGCTGAAGCTGACCAATGCGGTCGATCTGTATCGGTCGCTGGGCGGTGGGCTGAAGGAAACCGGCGCGCAGTAAAGGGCGCGCAGGACAAGCAAAGGCCGGTCACCTGACCGGCCTTTGTCATTTTAGGGGCGGGCTTTTCGATAAAGCACGTGAGGCCTCAGCGGACTGGCTGCATCGACAGCAGGGTGATCGAAGAACTCGCCACGAAAGCGCATGCCCGATTTTTTTTTGCATCACCCGCTGCGAGCGCAGGTTGGAAACCGCAGTGAATGCAATGATTTCCGCCAGACCAAGCTCGTTGAACCCGAAGCTCATAGCCGCCCGGGCGGCCTCGGTCGCATAGCCCTTCCCCCAGTGCTCACGAACGAGTCTCCAGCCAACCTCGACACACGACGAAAAAGGCAGAGGCGGCTCCGGGACATGCAATCCGACAAAACCGGCAAAATCTGCCACGCCCGCGATCTCCAGCACCCAGAAACCCCAGCCCCGCTCATCAATCTGCCGCATGCAGCGGAGCGCGATTGCGCCACTTTGCGCATGGGACAAGGTGGCCGGGAAAAATTCCATCACCTGCGGGTCCGCGTTCATCGCCGCAAAGGGTTCAAAGTCCTCGCGCCGCCATGGCCTCAGGACGATGCGATCGGTCGTTATTTCCATACAAATAAAGTTTGGGAATGGATATCGAGCCAGAGAGAGTGGCTCGTACAAAGATCGCGCCGAAGGCAATTTATGCCCATGTTTTGGGACTTATTACTTAATTTGTTCCCTCATAAATAAGATTTTAGATAAAATTAAGCACTCTTTTGGAGTGCCGCCATGTACATTCCCATCCGTGAACTGAAATCCAAGCTGTCGAGCGTGCTGGCCCGGGCCCAGCAGGGCGAAATCATCGAAGTGACCTCGCACAACAAACCCGTCGCCCGCATTGTCGGGATTCCTCGGCTGGCAACTTCGTTATTCGGGAACATGCTGCGTGACGGTTCAGTGAGCTGGAGCGGCAACAAGCCCGCCCTGCACAAAGCATTGCCCACCTTGTCAAAGGAAGGCAAATCGGTCAGCAGCATGGTTTTGGAGGATCGCGCTTGATTCTGTTCTGCGATACGTCGGCACTGGTCAAGCTGCATGTGCAAGAAGAGTTCAGCGGGCAGATGCTGAGTTTGGGATCGCGCGCACAAGCCATTGCCGTCAGTCGGATCGCCTGGGCAGAGACAATGGCGGCACTGGCACGTCGCGCACGTGAAGTACCGGCAGACGCGCCTGTCATCGAATCCTGCAAGAAGGGATTTCAAGAGGCCTGGGCGACTTATGCGATCGTCGAAATCAACCAGCCGCTGGTCGAACTTGCAGGCGATCTAGCCGATGCATTTGCCCTCAGGGCCTATGACAGTGTGCAGTTGGCCTCGGCGAAAAGTCTGAAACAGCATGCGCCGGACGAGCTGATTTTTGCCTGCTTCGACCGCCGTTTGCAAAAGGCGGCGACGATGATGGGCATCGAGAGCTACGGCGGGGACTGAGTCGGGCTCTCAGCGGATTGCGGCAGGTAGCGCGCCAGCAGCGCCGTCGTCCTGCCGGTCGCCCCCACCTCGTGCAGCGCGAAACGCAACGCCGCGTCTGACATCGCAAGCAATTGCGCCTGATTAGCCAGCAAGTCGAAGGTGCGCGCGAACAGCTCGCCCGCATCGGCTACGCGCAGCGCTGCGCCGGCGGCCAGTGCGTCTTCGCTCGGCTGCGCGAAATTGAAGGTATGCGGCCCCAGCAGCACTGGTTTGCCGCAAGCGCAGGCTTCGATAAGGTTCTGCCCGCCCAGCGGCAGCAGGCTGCCGCCGATAAAGGCGAAGTCGCACGCGGTGTAGTAGGCAAACATCTCGCCCATCGTGTCGCCGACCAGCAGCTGCGCATCGGCACGCACGCCATCGCCCTTGAGTTGCGACTTGCGCTGCACGCGCAGGCCTTCATCGGCAAACAGTTTCACCACTTCGTCGAAACGCTGCGGATGGCGCGGCACGATCATCAGCAGGAAGTCGGACGGCAACGTCGCACGCATGTAAGCGGCCAGCAGCAGCGCCTCTTCCCCTTCGCGCGTGCTTGCGCACAACAAGACCGGGCGCGTGCCGATCTGCGCGCGCAAGGCCAGCCCGGCGCCGCGCATCGCGTCCGGCACCGCCACATCGAATTTCAGATTGCCGGTGACCTGCACGTCGGGCGCGCCCATCGCGCGGAGCCGCTGCGCATCGGCGTCGGTCTGTGCGGCCACCAGCGTGATCTGGCGTGCAGCCGTCCCGAGCAGCCCGCCGAAACGCTGGCCGCGCCGCAATGAGCGCTCCGACAGCCGCGCATTCACCAGCGCAACCGGCACGCCGGCGGCGGCGCACGACGCGATCAGCGCCGGCCAGACCTCGGTCTCCATCAGCAGGCAGAGGCGCGGACGGAAATGGCGCAGGAAGCGCGCCGTCATCGACAGCGTGTCATATGGCAGCCAGGCCTGGCTCACGCGCGGCTCTTTGCCGAACAACGCCTTGCCGGTGGCGCGGCCGGTCGCGGTCATGTGAGTAATCAGCAAGCGGTGATCCGGATAAGCGTCGAGCAGCGCACGCACCAGCGGCTCGGCCGCGCGCGTCTCGCCGACCGACACCGCATGCAGCCAGATCAGCGGCGTCGCGGGCTCGGCGCTGTAGTGCCCGAAGCGCTCGCCGAGATGCGCGCGGTAACCCGGCTCATTGCGCCCGCGCCACCACAGCCGCAGCAGTGCAAAGGGCAGCATGCCCCACCACAGCAGCGAATACAGGCGCAGCGAAAAAGTTGGCATGCAGGTCTCAGTAAGGCAGCGCCGCGTCCGGCTTGACCTGCAAGATAGCGTCACCGACGGCCTTCTGGATACGCGCCAGTGCCGCATCACTTTCGGCCTCGAAGCGCAGCACCAGCACCGGCGTGGTGTTCGACGCACGGCACAGGCCAAAGCCGTCCGGGTACTCGACACGCACGCCGTCGATGGTCAGCACCTGCGACGCGCCCGGCCACTGCGCCTCTTTCTGCAGGCGCGCGACCAGCGCATGGTTCTCGCCTTCGGCCAGACGCACCTGCAGCTCCGGCGTCGACTTCGACTGCGGCAGCGCATTCAGCGTCTGCGTGATGTCGGCCATGCGGCTGGCCAGCTCGAGCAGGCGCGCGCCGGCATACAGGCCGTCATCGAAACCGTACCAGCGATCCTTGAAGAACAGGTGGCCGCTCATCTCGCCGCCGAACGGCGCACCGGTCTCGCGCATCTTCGCCTTCACCAGCGAATGGCCGGTCTGGCACATCAGCGGCTTGCCGCCGGCGGCACTAACGACCGGCGCGATGTGGCGCGTGCATTTCACGTCGTACAGGATGGTGCCGCCCGGATGGCGGGTCAGCACGTCCTGCGCGAACAGCATCAGCTGGCGGTCCGGGAAGATCACCTGCCCGTCTTTCGTAACTACGCCGAGACGGTCGCCGTCGCCGTCGAAGGCCAGCCCGATCTCGGCGTCGCCGGAGGCCAGCACGCGGATCAGGTCTTCGAGGTTCTCCAGATGCGCCGGATCGGGGTGGTGGTTGGGGAAGGTGCCATCGACTTCGCAGAACAGTTCGGTCACCTCGCAACCCAGCCCGCGGTAGAGCTCGCCGGCGATGCTGCCGGCCACGCCGTTGCCGCAGTCGATGGCGATCTTCATCGGGCGCGCCAGCTTCACGTCGGAGAGGATGCGCTCGAGGTAGGCAGCGCGCACGTCATGCTCACGGTAGCCGCCGCTGCCGCTGCGGAATTCGCCGTCGACGATGCGCCGGTACAGTTTCTGTATTGCTTCACCGTAGATGGCCTCGCCGGCCAGCACCATCTTGAAGCCGTTGTAGTCCGGCGGATTGTGGCTGCCGGTAACCATGATGCCGCTGTGCGCACCGAGCGCATGAGTCGCGAAATAGAGCATCGGCGTGGCGACCATGCCGACGTCGATCACGTCGACGCCGGCGGCCTGCAGGCCGGCGGCCAGCGCCGTTGTCAGCTCGGGGCCGGACAGGCGGCCGTCGCGGCCGATGACCACGGTCTGCTCGCCCTTCTCCAGCGCGGTCGAGCCGAAAGCGAGGCCGACCTGCCGCGCGATCGCCGCGTCCAGCGTGCTGCCGAGCACGCCGCGTATGTCATAGGCCTTGAAGATGCCGGGTGTCAGGGTTGCGTTTGCCATCGGTTCAAGCTTTCGTCATGGGTTCGCCGCGCCATTGCAGGCACTCGGCCAGCGCGTAATCCCACGCAGGCAAGTCGCCAAAACAGCGGCGGAA
>JACCDW010412157.1_pt1 | contig 16363 bp, 16 predicted proteins | sample 7449781 | NCBI WGS metagenome assembly JACCDW01 (sample SAMN15323449, study PRJNA562643) | freshwater metagenome | isolation source: river surface water | place: USA:Blue River Watershed | collected 2017-08-18
ATTTTCATACCAAATTTTAGCTAAAGGTATACTCCAATGAAAATTTGTTATTAACCAATTATTTTGACCCTCAACTATTGATGTTGGATTTTCAATCCATCCATCTATGTTACCTTTATCTTTATAATTTTCCACAAAAAAATCATCTCTATCAACACCACTCCACATCACTCCAACTAATATGTCTTCCGGTTTATAGGTCTCTAATAATTTTTGTACATTATATATAACTTTTTTTGATATTAATCCATTACCTTGTGATGCCATGGCGACGTTTAGTAAATCATAATTTAATTCATCCTTAACAAATGTTGGCCAATTCCATTTTTCGAATGTAAAGCTACACCCACTAGCTAAAAGTATTTTTTTATTTTCCATATTCTTCAATAATTTTATCATACCACAAGTTCGCCAATATTTCTTGCGATTCTAATGTCGTATGAAATCGGTATTTAACATCAATATTTTTATCATAATAATTAACGGGATTTAATATTGATTCTTTGTTAACAATATTATCGGACATAAAATGTAAGTCTTTATTCGACAAATATGTGGTCACACATAAAAAGTTTATGTTATTTTCTTTAAGTTTTCTTAATCCATCAGAAATAATCCAAGTATCTATTTGTTCTTTCCAACTATAATCATAAAATCTATCAAACCACTGTTCCACTATTGTTATGTCATTTTTTGACAGTTTTTTTACTCCACTTTGATTATTAAAAAAAAGATTACTCAATGTATCACTAATCATAGTGGGTTCGATTGTTTTAAATCCATCGTGCTCGGCACTTTTATCAGGATAATCAAAATAATCAATATTAAAAATACCATTTTTATTATTGTAAATTTTTAAATCATTTTCACTATTATGTTTTTCATAGTATTCATTAACAGATAAATCTTTTAAGGAAAATTCATATCTATCTACACTTGTGGTACCAACTATTACAAAATCCGGTTTATGTTTTATTATTTCGTCAATTTGTAATCTTATTGCCGAATTACTACATCCACCTCTAGCGAAAGTTATTGGTTCATCCCAACCTAATTTTTTAGATAAAATTTCGGTAAAGTGTTTTCCCGCACCATTATCCAAATCATTTTCATTATGTGAAATTGCGGCATAAAAACTATCACCACAAACACCTAATTTTTTCATAACAATTTATTTAATTTTTTATTTTCGTAATCACTTAATAGATTATAAAGTTTAAGTACTTCCACATCACTAACCATTAGATTAAAATTGTGAATTAAAATTTCTTCCATTTCTTGTGTTACTTGATAACATTTTTCAAAATCCCATGAAGCAATTTCTTTTAAAACATCTATAATTTTTTCAGTTCTAACTGCAAAATCTAATTCATTGTCATAACTTTCATCCCACCATTTATCAAATGTTTTAAATCCATATTCTTTTAATTTTTTCAATGAAAATGGATTCCCATACATTATAAATGGTTGAGCACATGCCATAGGTTTAAATGTTTTTTCTGAATAAAATACTGAAGCAGTATCTATCAACGACTCCGTTATGATATTAAGAAATGTTGATGAATGCGCTTCAATATTTAAATCACTAGCTTTGTTTCTATGTGGGTCATCACAATCATAAACATAACTTTTTGTTGAATCGTAATTTTCGTAAAACTTTAGTAAACGTTTTTTATCGTGTTTATATGAATCAGATAACCCTTGATATACCATTGCAGAAAAATGTGTAGTAAATTCATTCTGTGAACTACCTAAACTTACAATTGATTTATCAATTAATGATTCGTTTGTCATCAATTCGGCAAAAATAACTATTCTATGTAATTTACTGATTCTATTAAAACATAAAAAGTGTTTTGTTTTTTGAAAATTCTTGTTACTTAGTAAACATTCATTAAATTTATTTCTCATTTCTTGAACACAATGTTCATCTAACACTCTACAATTTGTAAACCATAAATTATGTTGAAAATAATTGTAAGGAAATATTGTGAAATTATCCTCAATTATTCCATTATTTATCATAGATTTTTTAAAATCATCAGAAATCATATTTGACGTTATAACAATTATGTCATTTTTTGAAAACCCATACCGTTTTGATAAATTTTCAACCCAAATAATATCATCAGGTCTTTGCCCATAAAAACCTTCAGTTGCTTGATAAAAACATATTTTAGCAACTTTATTTTTTACTGACTCAATTAATTTTTCAGGTAAGTCTATGGTTTCATATTTTAAAAAAATGTCATTGTTGTATAATACTATTGGATATATAAAATTTATATTTTGTTCATAAGCCTCATCGAGTGTGAACATATTAAATGTATTTCGATTATTATCTAATAACCCAACAAAATCATGACAGTTAAGTCTATGAAGTGTACCAAGTAATTCAGGTGATTCTTTATATGTTAATTTATATGGGAATTCAATATTAAATTCTTCTTTAATTTTATTTATTTTTTCCAAAGTTAATGTGTGCCATGGGTGAACATCATATTCTATTATATTTGAATTAGGATATAATTTCTCTCCATTAACACCGTAAACTAAAAAATCATTATAGGCAATATTAATCATAATTGTATATTTTTGCAAAAGTTATAAAATTCTTCAAATTCGGGAAACGTTTTAGTAAAATTAGTCCCTCTTCTTTTATCGTGTTCTTCAAAAAATAAATAGAAATCTTTTCTATTATAGTTTTGTTGTCTCAAATCTTGCGGTGCTATCATCCAATCGTAAATCCTTTTAATTTTAGGTATCTCCATTTGAGTAAAACCGTAACTTACTCCATTTTGATTTAATCCAGTGTGAAAAACTTCCTCATAACTTTCAGCTAAATCGGCATGACTTTTTACAATTGGTGAAAATTGATGTGGTAAAATTTGGACTGTCTGATGTAATGGGTATCTTAAATAAGACGCATCTAATGAAATAGGTGTGGTCCATGCTCTATCATTTGAAGCGTACTCTTTTTTAAGTTTATATACTTCAGTAATCAATTTATCATATGTAGTTACTGATAAAGCGTTATATGTACTCATTATCCCAATCGTCACTGTTGGACATTTTAATAAAATTTTATTCAAATTATCCCAAAATTTGTTAAAAATTAATCCATGTCTACCATACTCGGCTTGTTCACCCCAACCATCCACAGAGGTAAATAAAACAAAATCTTTAACTCTTTGCTCGTCCTCTATTTTATTGATTTTTTCAATCAGATTATCAATTAAATTATCTGGTACCCCAAGATTTGAATTTATCGCCAAATGTAATTCTCTATTTGGTTCTTTTTCATTTATAATGTAGTCTAAAACATTCCAAGTATCTTTAGAAAGTAATGGTTCTCCACCGGTGATTCTAAATGTATCTAAATCACGGTATAAATCCGGCCACCATTTCCAAAATGCATCGACATATGGATTAGGGTCTGATGATTTAAATGGCATTCTACCTTCTTTTATAAAGTGTTCAATGTTATTAAATTTACTTGATGTTGGATATCCACCATATCTTTCCGCCTCCTGAACCCATTGAGAAGAAAATGATGGTCCACAATAAGAACATTTAAAATTACATGTGTTTGAGAAAGCCACTTCGACGTATCTTGGGTTAAAATTTTCTCTCCAATCTAGATTAACTATTTCATCCATATAAGGAAGTGACCACGGCTCGGAAGATTTAAAAATTCTATCAGAATATTGTGATGATGAATCTTCAACATTCCAACAATATTGACATTCTTTTGGTCTACCACCCTCTAACATTTCTTTTCTTTTTTCTTTTTTGAATTTAGTGTTATGTAGTGCCGATGGATTTCTCTCCAATTCAGATAAAGGTATTGGGTGTGTATCCGGGTGATGGCATGAATGAGTTCTCCCTAATTGTAAATGTATGGTAACTTGTGTCCATTTAGCTAAACACATACCACACCCTACACTATTTAATTGATTTTTTACTTTGTCTTGAATAGACATTTCATTGTTATTTTCCATATTTTATAATTTAACATTAAACATTACACAATTTTCTTTAAACATTAAAGTATCTATGAGAGAAAACTTTAATGTATTAAATCCATCATTTTTATAATCTATCTTTCCTTGTTGCATTTGAGTAACAAATCTTCTTTCATTTTTTGCGGTAGTTTCACCTTTGGCCCATTTACCATTCACAAAACCTTCATCCACGTGTGGTAAACATTCAAATCTACCATCCTTTCTATATGGTAAAACATCTCTCATCACTATAATGTTTTCTTTTCCAAATGTCACATTATTGTATGTTATGTTTTCATATTCTTTGTCTGCATTAAAATGTAAAACGGGGTTTTGATTTATATCATTTATTGATTGATTATAAATCATTAATTCCGATATTTTACCTTTAAATCTTGTATTTGAATGATTACAAAAACCAAGTAAAAAAGGTTTTATCGAATCGTGTAATCGTAATTTATCTGTTAATTTTGCGGGTGAGTTACTTTTAACTCCTTGATAATTAATAATCAAATCATCATTAACATATAAACTATATTCATCAGTATCTTTCTTGTAGGAAACTGTAACCCATGTCCATAAATTTTCAAATCGTTTAGACCAAAAATAATAAGCACTATTCATTCTGTTGAATAATAACGAACTAACTGCTCTTGAATTATTAAATGATATACCCCAAGTCCAGCTACCATCTTTTCTCAATATAGGATACTCAATAAATTTACGATTTTCGTCACCAACTAACCAAATAGGGACTTTATCTTGTTGTTGTTCCGCTCTAAACAATATTGATATCGTATGGTCATTATGTAAACAAGAACTTATTTCACGATTAGTTGGTATGTTTATATCCGAATTTATTCCATTAAATTCAACATATGTTTTATTATTGTACTCATTTACAACCTCACCAGTGGTATAACCTTCATAATAACATCTCCAAAATAAATCATCATCTTCTTGTCCCCAATCCCAATATTCATTTGAATAACCATTAATTCTTTCCGCTTGTTCTTTAGTAAAAAGAATCACACCACCAAAATATTGGTCATAGTTGATTCCATAGTCATATTTCGATAATTGTGTGGCAATATGTATTGGATGTTTTTCAGGATATGAATAATCAACATCCTCATTTGGAATCATATCCACATCATGCCACGCAATATAATCACATCCATCATTGAACGCATATTGTGCGGCAACATTTTTCATCGCACCTCGATTAAATAATTTCTCATCAACTTGGTGTCCAACATAAAATGTATGATTAATACCTTTGTTGGTTAAAATTACACCAAGTTTATCAACTAATTCTTTAAGATGTGATTCCCTATCTCTATAAGGAATACATATTCCTAATTTATGACTCATAATCCAACTGTCATTTGTGTAAAACGATTATCTCTTATTGTGTTGTGTACTTTATATTGTAAACTATTTAAACCATCTTTTTTCGTATCTTTATAACCTCTTGATACTTCATTATGATATCTTAATTGATTATATCTGGTTGTCATTTCTCTCCATGAACCATCGGTAAAACCATTTTCTTCGTGTTTTAATAATTTAAATAATCCGTCACGTCTGTGAGGTATTTGTAATATTTTATTTTCTTCAAATCTATATGGTACTATTTCACAATTTAATATTTCACCAAAATATTTTGGATTTGAAATATTAATTAAATTGTAGTTTTTAATAAACTTAGCATCATAATAGATTTTCAAGTTATTTTCTGAATTATATTCACCAAACGATTGAGTTAATCCAAAAAATTGATTGTTCGATATCTCTAAAATTTCCTTATCTGATAATATCGTATCGTACATGGCTAAAGATGTTATTAACCCATCAAAATAATTTTTTTCATCGTCACAACCTAAATAAAACACAGTTAAATCAATATTAAAATCATTTTTAATGGTATCTTCTCCAACAAATTCACCGTCCTGATACATAGATATTTTTTTTGTATCCTTATCAATTGTTACACATATATTTGTTTTATATGGTGGTTTTATTGTTGAATTAACATGGGAATATTCACCTTCATTGTCTTCAATTTCAACGAGATATCTTTTATAACAATTGTATTTTATTTTTAAATTACCGGCAGAAAAAACAACAAAATTATCATCATATTTTTCATGATTTAATTTTAATTCATTTGGACAAAATGAAATAAAAATTGTTATTTGGTCGTTGTTTCTTTTAAATGTTAAATTTTCAGTTTTTACTATTGAATTATGTCCATTAAATTTTAAAGCTGCACTATTACCACCAGGTTGTTTAATTTCTTTTATGTCTAAATCTACGTTGTTGGATTTACATCTATATAATAAATCATCATCTTCAAATCCCCAACCCCAATATTCATTTGAGAATCCGTTTATTCTTTCAAAAATTTCTACGGGAAACATTGTGACACCTCCAAAATATTCATCAAATACAATACGAATATCATTTGGTTCGAAGTTATTGGCTAAGTGTACTGGATATTCACTATAAGAATAATCAGCATCGATAGGTATCATATCAACGTCATGAAAAACAACGTAGTCACATTTCAAATATTTTGCTTTTACAAAACCAATATTTAACAACATTCCTCTGTTAAAATTTCTACCGTCATCTTGCTCGACTACTATCAATTCAAAAGGTATGTTTTTTGAATCTAAATAATCACTTATCTCCTTTTTAAAAGCTAGTAGATGATAGTATCTATGCCGATATGGTACTATTACACCTAATTTTTTAGCCATTTATTGTTGGGTCTTTTGGTTGTGTACTTTTATGAAATTCGGCTAAATACCATTGTATTCTTTGGCTCCATTCTTCTTTATCTACTTCTTCAAACCAAATTGTTAACGCATCTAAAGAATTACCAATTTTCTCTAATGCCTTAACTTTACGTTGTTCCAATAACAACTTTTCTTTTTCTAAATCAAATTCATTTTCCTTACTCATATTGACATAATTTTATTAATTAATTTATTCCAATTTGTGTACTCATCATAAAATCTTGACCCATTTGTTATCTGAAACATGTACATAGGATTTTCTATATCAATTTTATGTTTACACTTTCTTAACGCCATTGACATTTTAGCATATTCGTTTGAATATGAATATTCTTGTTTAATATCTGCAACCGATAACAATCTATCAAATGATGTTGAATCCCATTTAAAATGATGAACTTGAACTGTAGTGAGTGGATTGATTAATGGATGATTCCAACCCTGCCATCTCCATGTCGTATTTCCATTAATTTTTGCATAATGTTGTCCACTTGTTAGTTCAATATAACCTTTAGTTATACAAATTTTATTTGGATTCGCACCACTCATTGGATATCTAAAGAATCCGGCAAGTGGGAATTGTTCAAAAATATCAATGTCCGATACTATTTCAGAAAATTCACCGTTTGGACCTAATCTATCAATAAAACCACCTCTCACAATATCATTACCTCTCTTTTCACAATTTTCTATGATATTTTTTAAGTCAGTTGAATAAACATGGAACTCATCTATATCGGCAACAACCCACCAATTATTTGAATGAGTATTTTTTATGAAATTATAGAGTGATGTAACTTTGTCCCAATCAAAAACTCGGTCTCTAATTGTTTTGACAATTTTAACTTTGTTTTCGTCTTTAATTAATTCTTTAATTTCTGAACTAATGTTTGGATATAATTCTGTTTCATATACGCCGATGTATATTTCGTCAACTAAATCTCTGTAATGTGAAATAAAATGAGGTACGAGATTGATACCGTGTCCAATAACTGTTACTAATCTAATCATTTTCGGTTTATAATGGTAATGCCGGTGGATGATGGCTTATCCATTAATATACCAAAATTATGTAATTTAATCAAGTTCCATTCGGGATTTTCTTGTAATTCTTTGATAAATTTTGATGGTCCATCGAATCTATGATGGTCTTTTTTAGCATCTTCAGAAACTATTAATGTTTCTTCATATTCACCATCAGTATCATGTAGAATTATTATACCTTTAGGATTCAAAATATTTGAATACAATTCAAAATCTTGTTTAACACCCTCATATGAATGGTCTCCATCGATAAATAGGACATCTATTTTAATATCCTGTCTAACAAAAAAATTATAATAGGCATCGACTGAAGTCGTTTTAATAAACCTTGGGTAAAACGTGCTCCTGAAGAATGAGGATTCTTCTTCAAGTTCGTTAGGGCCACCAATGCCATTACAGGCATCGACAAGATAAGTGCCGCCAATATCGCCCCAATTATAGTTATTGTTTCCATTGAATATATTTTGTTTGTGTAAATCAATTCTTGCTTGTGTCATGATTCTTGGTATAAAACCACCACCTGAACCAATACACACACAAGTCTTAGCTCTCATATGTTGAATAATTGAGTAAACAATTAAACCATCACCTAAATGTTCATTAGTTGCACCGTGAGTCCAAAGATACGGTATTGGTACACCATTATTTGTGGTTATGTTTTTATTAATAAAATCATCATTTAACAATGAATTCATCTTCTGTTATTACTTATTAAATTATCTTTTACCATTTCAAATAATTCAGTATCTCTTTTAATACCAACATTTGAAACCATAGATGCAACGGCAATAAATAAACCTTCACCGGCACCTAAAATTTTTTTATTTTGTTTAAAATCAATATACTCTTTAATATTTTGTAACATCTCAAATGTAAGGAAAAAATCATCATTCAAATATTTTTTGTTTAACACAAGAAAATATTCCCATATCGCATCTAAATTTTTATAATCAGGATATATTTTTTTAAATTCATCTTCCAATTCAAACCATTTGCCGTTTTCAAAAGAAATGTCACCAATTTTAGGTTTATTCCATGGATGATTTTCAAGAGTATCTATATAGGTAACTCCTTGATTATAATTGTGATTTAAAATTTGGTTTATAACATTAACATCCTTGATAATTGCGTCAGCATCAATTAATATACAAATGTCATTGTACTTAAAAATATGTTTTGCTAAATACATTTTGTCAGCATAGGATTTTACATACCTAAGATAACTTATGGTGGTTACAGGATATTCGGCAAAATAAGATTCCTTATCTGTCAATATATAGATGTCAACATCAATATCCATCATTTGACAAATTTTTACTTCGGTCATTTTAAAAAATCTTTCATCACCAAAACAAAAAAATCCTATACCTATCTTCATAACAATAATTTAATTTTTTCAATAACCATATCAGATGTAATTGATTTAGAACATTCAAATTGTTTGTCTGTGTCTTTATTTACCGGACACCAATTCCAATCCTCAACATCAAATTTGTAGTTGTTAAAACACCCTCTACAATATTGTTCTGAAGTGTATATTCTTTCAATACCACTTATTGGTTCACAATGTGGTTCAGAAAAACCGGAAATCAAAATGGTTGGAGTATTCGTTGCCCAACTTACCCAACTCAAACCACTACCTATACCAATAAATAATTCTGATTTTTGTAACTCTTTAATCACATCCTCAATACTACCAGGAGTTAATTGTTCAACGCCTGTTGGGTGATAATTACCACAATGACCATTCTGTTCTCTTGACAATAATTTGACCTTATAACCCAAAGTATTTAAGTAATCAACCACTTCTTGCCACCCTGTTGGGTTGTTCCAATATTTTGATTGGGCCGAACCATGAATCGCAATCGATACTTGTTTTTCTTTTTTAATGTTGTCGAATAATTTTATTTTGGGTTTTAATTCTTCAAAATCAATACCTAATATTTCCGAACCAGTTTGTTGAAATGGTACATCTCTAACATCAATTTTATTTCTATTGACATCAATTTGTTCCTCATCATAATACCAACCAATTTTATATATCGCATACAAATCACCAAGTATTGTATTTGGACCAACAAATATTAAATCTGTATATTGTTCCTCAAATATATTTGAATAGTTAGAATCAACATAGACAATAGAATTGTGTTTTTTTCTGAATTCTTCAATATACGGTAACCATGCCAAATTATCACCTAAAGAAAAAGAATCAATTTTAACATATACCTTTTTGTTTTCACAATTGAAATTATGTTGGTGAATTAGTTTATTATTTTTGTATATGTTAATTCTCCAATTAATAAAATATTTTTTAATTGTGTTTGACCAATAACCAGAATGTAATATAGTTTCGTGTAGAATTTTACCGGTATCCGAATCAATAAATTCAATATAGAATTCATCATCATCTTCTCCTTTTACTTCCACATACGCTCCGTTATTAAAGTTAATTTTAATAACATCATTAATTAAAGACTCACGTTTTTGTATGTTTTGATAAATCACAATTTTAATGTTTTGATTAATTTTTCATAATTACTTACCATATCATCGTCAATATATGTTACCACATCATCGTACTTACTTTCATATGTTTCTAATTGTTTAATAAAAACCGGTAATTCATAAGATAATGCCTCTTTTATTGATATGGGATTAAGTTCCCACTTTGATGGAAAATAAAAAGCATCTGCGGCTTTATAGAAATCTTCGACATTATCTTTTTCGCCATACAAAATACAATTATGTGGTTTATCCACAAGTAATGGTTCCCAATAATATCTAAAATTTTGTGCTAAGTTTCCAACAAAATGAAATTTAACATTTTTATCATTCTGAATACACATTTTCGCTAATTCGAAAATTTCACTTTGATTTTTTCCTTCAGTGAATAAACCTACATGTAGAACGTGTTTATGTCCGTCATCAAAATAAAGTTTTTGTTTATGTATATTTGATTCGTAAGATATTTTTTCAATAGGATATTCCCAAACTTCACAATCAATATCTTCAAAATGACTTTTAAATTTTTTTTGTGACCATTCAGATACTAAAACAAATTTATCGGCACTATACAATAATTCATTTGGTTTTGTGAAAGATGAATGTGTTGTGGTTAATATTTTATAGTTTCTTTTTTTATTGAAAATTATGTCTAAATATTTTTTTTCAATGAATGTTTCGGGAATTTCTTGAAAATGAATTATGTCAGGATTTATCCTTTCAATTACATTTAAAATTGGTTCTTTGTCTCTACCTAATGTTAATACTTTACATAAATTTTTTATTTTATTTTTTTGAACCACATATTCGGAAGAATATAAATTGTATTCTAAAACTGTGATATCAAACGTTTTTTTAAATGTTTGAATTAGTTTTAAAAGGTATTGCGGCATTCCTCCAGTTGATAAATGAGGAACTATGTAAAGAATTTTCTCCATCTTTACAATATAAAAAAATAATAAGGATTAATCAAGAATTATAGTGTGTATAGTCCCGAATTAAGAGTACATCCATTTGCATCGGTAATTCTTACCCAATAATAACCTGAACTTAAACCACTAAATGTTGTGTTAGTGTTTTCTGCAATGTTGCTGTTGGTAGCAATAATAGAACCTTCTCCAACATTATATGGTGAGGCACTATCCTGATACAATTGATATGTTCTATTACCGGTACCCCAATATGACGAAATCGTAATAGAGTTTGAAGTGTTGGTTGATGTTCCTATTGTAAGTGCATTTGGTTGAGTTAATGTTCTATCAAATGTCACTTCTCTTCCTGCACTATCTTTTATGTAAATTGTGTATGTACCCCATGCTAAACCACTATATAACCTGAATGTACTGAATGTTTGGTAAGTACCTCCCACACCAAGTTTTGTTTGATATGGTCCTCCAAATCCTCCAGATATATTACTAACAGTAATTGAACCATCTGAACCACCATTACAACTTACATTAACACCATTGTAATTTGATAAAGCAAATGTTGCAGTAATGGCTACTGGTGTTGGTGTAGGTGTTGGTGTTCTTGTAACTGTTGGTGTTGGTGTTTGTGTAGGGGTTGGTGTAGGACATGTACCAACTGAACTAACCACACCAGCGGGATTTACATAATAATACGTTCCAGTTGATGAACCATAATAACCAGCAGCCGCCAATGTTGTTCTTGTTGTATTAGTCCAAACATAATCACCAACATCTAATGATGCACCATCAACCCAATATAAACTAACGGTTGTACCGACGTTAGTACAGACATCACCAAATGTTGAACTATATTTTATGTTAAGTAATGAAAACTGGTCACTCGGAAAAATAATAGTTTCACCAACATACATACGCAAAACTTGACTATTCGCAAATTTTACTTTATTTGACGTACCTATTGATGTTGTTGATAAAAAACTTTTTCCCGCACTTAAAGCCATTAAATTATAATATATAACGTATTAGCGTCTTTAGTACCAATTGCGTCATATTCAGCCTGACTTAAAGTTACAATCTTGGTTACTTTAGCCGTACCCGTGTAGGTATCTGCAGTATTGGTAATAAAATCGGCGGTTGATGCCGCTGTTCCTTGAATACCCTGAAAACCTTGGTTACCTTGTGGACCTGTTGGTCCTTGGTTACCTTGTGGTCCTGTTAGTCCTTGAGGTCCAATTGGACCTTGATTACCCTGTGGACCTGTTGGTCCTTGATTACCTTGTGGCCCTGTTAGTCCTTGAGGTCCAATTGGACCTTGATTACCCTGTGGACCTTGACGACCTTGTGGACCTTGATTACCTTGCGGTCCTATTGGTCCCTGATTACCTTGCGGTCCTATTGGTCCCTGATTGCCTTGTGGACCTATTGGTCCCTGATTACCTTGCGGTCCTATTGGTCCCTGATTGCCTTGTGGACCTATTGGTCCCTGATTACCTTGTGGACCTATTGGCCCCTGATTACCTTGCGGTCCTATTGGTCCCTGATTGCCTTGCGGTCCTGTTGGTCCCTGATTGCCTTGTGGACCTATTGGTCCCTGATTTCCTTGTGGACCTATTGGTCCCTGATTTCCTTGAAAACCTTGAATACCTTGTGGTCCTTGGTTACCTTGTGGCCCTATTGGTCCCTGATTACCTTGAAATCCCTGTGGACCTATTGGTCCTTGGTTACCTTGAGGTCCTTGTCTACCTTGGGCACCTTGAAATCCAGACGAATTTCCATTTAATAGTAGGGAACCAGTTATATTAAGAGAACCCGTTATTGTATGGTTATCTGTTATTGAAGTTCCAAAATCAACTCCCCCAAGTAGGTCTGGTCCGTATATCTTCATTTAATGAACTAAATATGACTTTTATTTATTATAAATACTTTAAAATAAATTTAGGTAATAGATATTTTATTATTTGTATGGTGAACCACCAACCCATAGTACAAGACTTCTTCTAACTCCCCTTGTTACTGGTGTTACTCTATGAATCATAAAGCTTGGGAATAATAATACTGAACCTTTAATTTTTGGTAATGTTTGTATACCTGAACCTGTCCATAATTCAAAATCGCCACCATCATATTCTGATGGGTCTGAAAGTTGTACTGTTACACTTATTTTTCTGTGATTAATCGAACCAGGTCCAATATCCATGTGCCAACCATAATGACCACCATCATCATAATATTCAGTATATTGTATTGAATCAATTATTGATTTTAAATCAAACTTCCATATTTCATTGGCCTCTACAACAAAATTTTTAATTTTATCATACACCCAATGTGACTTATCGTCAATGTGCATCCATTTAACTTTTGATTTTCTCACATCATCAACATCACCTACTGTTGTGGCAGTTTCAAAATCATAACACTCTTTTAGGTTTTCAATCCACTCTAATTCTTGTTCGTTAAAACCATTAACGAATGTGTAATAATTACTTTGGTTTACAGAACCATCTGGTTCAAAAATTGGTTTAATGTACATAGTTGTTTTGTTGAATATTTCTTATTACTTGGTCAAAGACCTTTACTTCTGTTTGCATTACGCTTTCGTAATCTCTACTTGTTATACTTAATCCACCTACGGCTTTAAGATTTGATATGTTATAAACGATTTTTTGTCTAAAATCGTTATTAAACCAATACAATAAATCATCACCAAAAAATATTTCCAATCCTTCGGGTATTTCAATATAATTATGTTTTTTTAAGATTAACATACAACCAAACCCTAAACTCCTACACGTTGCCCTCTCAAAACTTAAAACCTCTAAATCTTCATTCAAGGTCTCATCAAAATTTCTGTTGGCATCGAAACCAATAATTGACTCATCAGTCATATTAATTAATGTTTCGATGTTTGTTTTTAATGTTTTAAAATTGATTGTTAAATCATCATTTATAATACAAACCAAATCATTTTTTGCTGTTTTAACACCCAAATTCCATGCCGGATTAACAAAAATATTATGACTCTGTTCTAAAACAATTACAGATGGATGTGATGACTCATATTTTATTGATGGTTCATTATTAATAATAATAAATTCGGAATTGGGGATGTCTGATTCAATAAATGATTTAACACTATCATGAATTTTGTCCGCTTTCCATAATGTCGGTACTATAAAACTTATCATAATTCTTTAAAGTAATATTTTTCGTCACTGAAAATTTGTTTTAAATCATCAGTTAAATTATTTTCAATTTGATATGTATAATTTCTATCAAATATATCTTCAAAATTGTTTATTTTATTTTGAAAATATTCATCGGATTTTTTATTTAAATTATAGAATTCAGAATGTGCGTAATTACTCAATTTCTTACGTATGGATTCTAACCCACCCAAATAACTAAAATGCCACGAATGTCCTTTTATGATTTTTTTGAAACCGGTCGTTGCACTGTTTCTCATACCTTGTACCGAATTAACATGTGTCTCATATCCATTCCATTCACCACCTTTAAAATTTAAATAATTTTGTTTTGTGAACATTTGTGGTCCGGCAATTAAATTATATGATGTATTGTAATGTTGAACGTAATCAACAAAAAAATAGTTATTGGTCATCATAAATGTAACCGGTTCACCATGGTCTTTTATTAAATCTCTATCATAGAATTCATCACAATCGGAAATGATAAATAAATCATCATTTTCACATTCAGCAATTAAACTATTTAATCTTTCTCTCATTTGGAATTCATTTTTCCAAGGACCTTCACTCCAACCATATGTTATTCCTTTTTCAAATTCTTGGAAATTATCACACACAATATATTGTATGTTTAAATCTTTAAACTCATTTTGTATAGTTGGGAAAACTAAATCTCTTTCCTCACCATAAAAATTTTTGTTGGATTCGACAATTACGAATTCATCTACATGATTTTTATAGTATTCAAATCGTTTTCTTAATAAATCAATTTCATTTGAAAATAAAACACAATCTCTAATCTTCATTATAAATTTTGTTTACATAACGTTCATGTACACCAAATCTCGATGGAACATTTAACGGATAATTTTTATTCTCACTATAACAGTAATCCTCAATCATTAATTGTTTAAATCTTTCGTTTATCCTGTCATTATAATGATACATAATTGTTCTCACTCTTCTTTGGATATCCCTTCTACTCAAATCATGAGAATTACTACTATGTATGTATTGTAGATATAACATTTTTGGTATTCTCATCATTAATGTATTTAAAAAGGTTCTAACAATTAATTCATAGTCGTCAGCAATCGGTAAATTTCTATTGTGTCCACCTATCTGATGATATACATCTTTTCTCCAAGCTCTAATGTGATTAGGTACACCAACAATATGTCTAATAGTTTTTGGGTTTATATTTGGAGCAATACAACTATCATATTTTCTTTCATTCCACATATATTCCTCATATTTACCATACCCAAATGCAAATCCTTCACCATATTTTAATGAATTATGGTCGTTATCAATTTCCGCATTGTCTGAATAGAAAAATCCAACTTCCGGATGTTTTTCTGAAGCTTTAAATAACCATTCAGTACAATCATTTGTTAAATAATCATCGTGGTCCAATTCACATAACAAATATCCATTACATAAAGACGCGGCACGATACTTACTTTCACCTATAATACCTTTTGTTTTTTCTCTAAAATCGTAGACCTTTACTCTATTATCTTTTGATGCAATTTCTTCGGCAATTTTTAATGTTTTACCATTGTCACTACTATCATTAACCAACACCCACTCCCAATTATTATATGTTTGATTTCTTAATGATTCATATGTTCTATATAATACATCACCGGTATTGTAAATTGGTGTGAAGTAGGAAATTAATTTACTATTGTCATTGTTTAATATGTTAGTCATGGCACAATAATATGCGTTCTCACCGGTCATATTATCTATTTCGGGTAAAGTAATCCATTTGTTACGTATTTGTAATGGTAACCCAGCCAAATTCGGAAAATTCTTCCAATCATCACTAATTGTTACAATTGAATCGGGTTTTTCTGACACAA
>JACCDW010543417.1_pt1 | contig 16359 bp, 24 predicted proteins | sample 7449781 | NCBI WGS metagenome assembly JACCDW01 (sample SAMN15323449, study PRJNA562643) | freshwater metagenome | isolation source: river surface water | place: USA:Blue River Watershed | collected 2017-08-18
AGATCTGTTTAGGTGCTCGACTGTGTTGTATTCCTACAATCAAACTGTTATGATTGTTACTGTCTGAAATGAACTGTATATTTGGTACGATCTTAGACAGGGCTATCATAGTCCATTCGTTGGCCACGTAAGCACTGCTAAACAACAATGCTCCGGTTTTATTATGAAGTTGGGCTAATTCGTGCTCTAAGGCCACGTGATAGTGACTTGTACCACCGATGTTCCTAGTACCGCCTGATCCTGCACCTGTCATTTCTAGAGCAGTTTTCATAGCATCTGTAACTAGTTTGTTTTGCCCCATGCCCAAATAATCATTTGAACACCAATTAACTATGTTTTTAATAGCATAAGGACCATACCATACTGCGCTGGGAAACTTGCCATTTTCGCGGAGTATGTCATTGAAAACTCGGTATTTTCCCGAATCTTTTAGATCTTTAAGCAAATGTTTGAATGGATCTTTGTTTATCATATAACCATATTTACCGATAAATATACTACCGAGGATTATACTATGGCAGATATTGTACAATTAGATGTACCACTATTCATTAGACTACTAGAACTTAGTCGAGAAGAAATCAAAGATGATGCAGACATACACGATATAGCAGAAATCGTTATCAAGATGTCCGAGCAAGGCCCAGTTACTATGAATAATTACAACGATATTGTTGATTTCATGAAAAAACAGGGCGACAATCCTAAAGTCGACGAGATAGATCGTATCAAAGAACTAGGCGGAATCAAATGAGAATTACTGAACTAATACGAGGAATATTAGATATCATCGATGGTAAAGATGTTGTTCGTCCCGACGAACCAGTCCCGGATAATCAGTTCTACGACGACGATATGAGAAGATTTAGACAGATCGTAGATTTGAAAGATCAAGGTGAACCTGCGGAATATTCAAACACTCCCAAAGAAGAATATGCTGGAATAGAAGCAGTGACTACAGCAGCAGGTGGCGGACCTAATAAGCCTAAACACATAGACGATATACGAGGCAATAGTTTTAGAGTGCATGGAGACAACTAATGTCAGCGAACGGAATATCAACCTTAGCAACAAAAGAACTTAGACAAAAAGCCAAACTAGAACTAGCGGCTTCTAATCGTGCCACAGACGGAAATTCTAGATCAACTTATGACATTACACAACTGCCTACGCAATATGATGGCAATAGCGTAATCAACAATGCCAATGCTGGAGGTTTAGTTCAGGGACGTCCTTGGTTTGACGGCAGTGGTAGTTCCCTTTATATAGCAGGATTATGGCTTAGAACATATACAGGCTATTTTAACGATGATCCTAACTGGTTTACTACCGCGTCAGGCAACTTTGGAATAGCAGATACTAGTCTAAGCGGCGGATCAAGTATTGCTACAACAACTAGTATACAGTGGCTAGGATACTTCCTCCCAGAAGTTACGGGTTCATATACGTTTACTACAACCAGTGATGATGCCAGTTATCTATGGATTGGTGCAACTGCCGCCGCCGGGTATACAACAGGCAATGCTCTAGTTAATAACGGAGGTCTGCATGGTGCACAAAGTGTTTCCGGATCTATAACATTAACAGCAGGGGTGTATTATCCTATTAGAATACAAGCAGGTAATAATGCAGTAACTGGGGTTTGTACAGTTGAAATAACTGGACCAGCGACCGTTACACTTTCAGATCAACTATTCTATAAAGAAATAGTTCTGGGAATTTAATAAATGGCTGAACGCAACGAAAGTAATTCAACAAATTACCAGCATCCTCAGGAGAGCAATCTCTTAAACGTCCACAAGGCAATGGAGTACAATGCTCTAGGGCAACCTGTGCTTCGCACCACACTTAAGGTAGGACAGACAGATGCGTTCGGTCGTATCCGTATGTCTAGTCCTTTTACACTAGGCGACTACAAACACTTGTACGGATTAGATCCAAACTTCATAGACTATGTAGTCAATGGCGGTACAGTGGCATTCCAACCTAACAAAGCCTGTGCTAGACTAACAACATCTAACAATAGTACTAGTCGTGTGGTACACCAGACTAAATTCTATCATCACTATATGCCAGGCAAGAGCCAACAGATACTCAGTAGTTTTAATTTTTATGCCGCTACACCTAACGTAACCAAACGCACAGGCTACTTTGATGACAACAACGGTATCTACTTTGAACAGGCAGGTGACGGCACACTAAGTTGGGTCATACGCAGTTACACGACCGGGTCACCGCAGGAAGATCGCAAAACACAATCACAGTGGAACATTGATAGTTGTAATGGACAAGGCGGCAGTCAGTTCACTTTAGATATTACAAAAACACAATTAGCATTTATGGAGTTTCAGTGGCTAGGTGTAGGTTCAGTTACTGTGGGATTTGTACATGAAGGCTCTTTCATTCCCTGTCACATATTCCATCACTCTAATGAGTTGACTACAGTTTATATGAGCACACCTAACTTGCCTGTACGCTGTGAAATGTTCAATACAGGAACAACCACAGGAGCCTTCTTCGATCAAATCTGTTCTACTGTAGCCAGCGAAGGCGGCTATGTTGAAGCAGGAATTGACTGGGGTGTAACTAGTCCTACGCTAAAAACTATTGCTTCGGGTGCTACATCGCCTATCATAGCCATTAGATTGAAAACAGCATTTAGAACCTATGCCAACCGTATGATTGTACGTATGGGTAACCTTAAAATGTTCAGTGACGGCGACAGTATCAAATGGCGTTTACTAAAACTGCCAAACAGCACATTCCTCAACGACACTACCTGGATTGACGTAGATGATGATAGTGGTGTACAGTATAACGTAGATGCTACTACTTGGACAGACGGCGATGAACTAGACAATGGTTGGGTAGGCGCTAGCACACAGGGTAGCCAAAAAGCAGGTGGTGCGCCAGCATCTAACTTACCTAGCGAAGCTAAAAAGAATTATATCGTACAAAACTATGACAGTACTGACAGTGAAATCTATTTGGTTGTGGCAACTAATATTGGCGCACAGAGCACTAACGTAGGTGCAGGCCTACAGTGGCGTGAGATTTACTAAAAGATAAGTAACAGTATGAAAGCACGTGAGTTTATATTTGAAAGAGGCATGAAGAAGATCGAAAAAGATCAGAAGGCCGCAATGAAGAACGCCAGTACACTGCCTGCGTTAAATCAGGCCACTGGCAGTGCTTACATGAACTATAGAATGGGTATTGCACTAGCAGGAGCACCTAACTATCCTACCAAGATGGAAGCTGATAATTGGATCGGAGGAGATCCTCTTCTTTCTACCTATACCGATGAAGAATTTGAAATGGTTAAAGCTGCTGCCCGCCAAGTTGGAGCAGGCACTATTCAAAATTGGAGTGGCAAGCGAAGCGAAGAAGTAGCTGATGTAAACAAGACCAGTCCTGTCTTAAAGCCTAAGAAAAACAAATACGGCGTATAAAGATTAACCCCCGATAGTATTGCTACTACCGGGGGCTGCTTTAGTATAATATCATCTATAATAGGGCTATGCCCTCATATTAGTATACTTTTTAATAATAAATTATTTATTTGCGTTGGTGTTGTTCACAAAATTGTAGAACTTTTCAGCAGCTTCTAGAACCTTATCGGCACCTGGAACAGCTGGCATTTCTACCTTTGTAATAACTTCCTTACCATCCTTGCTAACTGAAGTCTCATATTGACCCCAACGAGCATGGAAATCCTGCCATACTTGGTTCTGTGCCATTTCTAGCATCTGGGCACGGATCTCATACCCATTCTTATTAAACTTAACTTGAGGCACTGCTGCCTTAATTTGTTCGGCAAACTGAGTTGCCATTTCTTGTGCTTGCTTTGTAAAATCTGTAGTCATTTTAAATCTCCTGTATGTGTGTGTATGACTTGTAATATTTCTATTACACTGCTAATAATAGCAGTTTATTTAGCGTTGTCAAGTCTTATAATACGCTGATTAGAAAGCTGTAAAACAGTAGCATCATCAGTGAAAGGCTTGAAATAAACCCAATTCTTGACATTGTTATTGCAGATGGCATTAATATCTCCTATCTTCTTCTATTAAATCAATAAACTTTTCGCAGGTTTCCCAATCTTCAAAGTGCCTTATTAATTTGGTTTTATACGGTGTAATTGATTTGACGACGATGTTGTCGTCGTCAAATGTTGCTATAGTAGTGATGTAACCCCAACGGTTACGCCAAGACCCTAGTAGGTTATACTCAACTTTTTTAAACTCATGAAACATTTTAGTCTCTAGATACTAAACGACGAGCTTCCTCGTACTTTCCCATGCGTGATAGTTCAGCAGCAGCCCTAGCTCTACCTAGTGCTTCAAAAAATAAAAATATAGTTGATGTAATGGAGTTGAAAAAAGTGCTCATAACCACCCTCCGTTGCGTTGATAGCCGTAGCGGATAGTCCAATAATCTACTTCTGCTGCGTTTTGGGGGTGTTTGCTTAGAATATAAGCTTCAAGATCGGAAGGCTTGTCCATAAGCCAGCCGAACATTTTCTTAAACATGTTGTCTCTCCTGTGTGTGTTAAGTGTGTGCTATATATGCACAAGGGTATTTATGTTATATAATAGCTGGTAGACAGAAAAGCAAGAAAGAAATATACTAAACTTGAAACGGATCCACTAAATAATAATATAGGAAAAGCACCATGAGGAAACGTACTAGAAGTATATTAGAGGAACTCAATAGTGTATACGGTAAGCGCGATACCGATAGGTTTATCGACACCACTGCCAATAACATTATTGAAAGTTCCATTAACTTATTAAGCAGAATACATTCTACATATGATGTAGAAACTGCTTCCGAGCTCGAACGCCGTTTTCTAAATTCAATTAAGAGCGGTGATCCACGCAAATTCCGTCGCGCTATACATAAAATTATTGAGGCAAAAGAGAGAAATGAAAACAATTCTTAAAGAGGGCGGAAACGTATTCCCAGACGTAACTCCTTTTGATCACAAGGATGTGGGTGCTATTGTAAAGCAGGTTAACTCTGTATTAGATACAACCGGAGCAAAGGCTATTCCTATAGGTTCTACAGCTACACCTACTCCAGGCAAGCAAAGCGGTGATATGGACATTATTGTTGATCAAGATGTTCTTGCACAATTCTTTAAGAATGAAGATGCTAAAGTCCTACGTAAGGATCTAAGAGCGTTATTTGATAAGGCAGGCTTTCAAACAGGACAAAGCGGGGTATCTGTTCACGTAAGAATTCCTGTTGGTGATACAGCTCATCAGGTAGACATTATGGTTGTCCCTCAAGCTGATATTGTTAGCAAGTTTCACGTACATAACATTCCAAAAGGCAGTCCTTATAAAGGACTTAATAAACAACTAGCTATGGCAAACCTAGCTAAAAAGAAGAACATGCTATGGAGTGCGTTCCAAGGATTGTTTGGTCGTGATGCAGCCGGCAAGAAGGGTGAGTTTATCACCAACGATATTGATGAAATAGCAAAGACATTGATAGGTCCTAACGCTTCTGGCAAGGATCTAGGGTCAGTAGAAAGTATAATGGCAGCACTTCCTAAAGAAGAAGCTGATCAGTTGTTAGCAGATCTAAAAGCAGATCCTAGTTGGAAGGAAGTCAAACCTAAGGAAACACTTGCTGATCGTCAGCTAACTAGAATAAAAGAAATTACAGCGTGGTTAGTTAAATGAGATTCCAAGAATTTAAACAGGTGTTAACTGAAGCTGCCAAGGTTGGCAGAGAGTATCAGCACCTTGAGGATCTTGTATTTGTTGATGGGTCAGCAGGCGCTAATGAAGCTGCTGACACACTAGAGCGTTTGGGTACAGATACTAGCGATGTAAGTATCAAGTGGGACGGCAATCCAACAGTCTATTGGGGCAGAGAACCAGATGGAAAGTTTGTTCTTGTAGGCAAGAACGGTTGGGGTAGAAACAAAAGCACCAGCCCAGAAGACTTAGCTAACTTTATTAAAGGTTCAGGTCAAGGCGAAGACTGGCGTGAGAAGTTTGGCAATGATATGGCAGGAATATTTAGACTTATGGAAAAGTCAACACCGCCAGACTTTAGAGGTTACGTCTATGGAGACCTACTATGGCATCCAGGCAAGCCCTTTCAAACAAGTAAAGAAGGTATACAGTTTACTCCTAACAAAGTAACTTATACAGTTGATCCTAATAGTAACTTAGGTAAAAGAATTAAAACTGCTAAAGTAGGTGTAGTCGTACACAGCATGTATGAAGAGTTTGGCAGTAAAGCAGGAACACCTATTGAAGACGTGAAGTCTTTAAATGCACCTGATGTTGTTGTACTAGGACAAACCTACGTTACACATCAGCCTAAAGTTGATACATCTCATGTAAAAGAAATAAGAGCCCTTGCTGCTAAGAACGGCAAAGCTATTGATCAGTTCCTAGCTCCTGTTGCAGGCCTAGGTGACATGAAGAATATCATTTATACATTTGTAAATCAAACAGCTAAAGCAAAACAACTTGACGGTCTGTCACCGGACGGATTCTTTAATTGGCTAAAGGCATCAGGCAAAGTTAGCGAACCAAAGCAGGCTAAAATTGCTGCTCTAAATGATGCTAATCCTAAAGCATTGCCTGCACTGTTTGAATTAGTAAATAAGATTATGAGCGTTAAGAATGACATAATCAATCAGCTTGATGCTGCTGATGCAGATGTTAAAGCATCGACAGGTGGTGAACAAGGCGGCGAAGGATACGTTGCTCTTGGACCAAAAGTAAAATTAGTTCCACGTCACCGTTGGACACCAAACTAAAGGAAATAAAAAAATGAAAGTTAATGATATCGTTAATGAAATGCAGAAGACCAGCATCGATCCGCAGCATGCCAAGTTAGCAGAACTAGGAAGAACTCTAATGGATATGGCAGCAACACACAAGGATGATGTTGAGTCAAATCAAATGGCTAAACTAGGCAGTGCAATGACCGAGTTTGGTACATCATTTGGTCCTAAGAATCTAATGGACGTTGTTAAGATGACTGGCCTAGATCCTAAGGCTATTCAGAAGCTTGTAGGCGTTGCGCAGGAGCGTTTAAAAACAGCTGGACCAGTACGCAAGTCAAAAGAACCTGTAGCTGATGAGAGCGCAGTTAACGAAGGACCGCAGCAGATGGATATTATTGGATACAATAGCGGACGCGGTCTTGACTTGGATCAAGCAGCTAGCAATCCTAAATATCGTCGCAAGGTAAATGTAGTAGAACTAGGGTTTACTCCAGACGGCGCACCACAATTAAAGTTTAAAGAACTAGATGGCGACGGTCCTTTCACAGCAGAGTGGAATCCAAAATACGGTTGGACAGCTGACTTCGATTAAGATTACACATGGAAAAAAGATACACAGCATTGGAATGGGCTGCAATGGAAGGTGGGCACGAAATGCCCACCGAAACTGAAAAACCGTTTGCGTTTCTACAAGACCTCTTTGAATCGAGGATGACTAAGGACGACGGTGCTTCAGAAAAGCTAACCTACAACGATTGCTGTGAGAGATTATATCTTGTATTGTTAGTGCTAGAAACACTTAGACGCTATCCCAAGTATGCTCCTATTGTAAAGGACTATGCGAAAAAGACAGCAGGCTTTGAGCTTTATAAGTTTTATCGCATAATGGGTACAGACTTATATAACTTAATTTACTTCCTAGTAGGCAGTGATAGTGCCCAGCATAAACTAAAAGATCCAGAGGCTGCTATTGCTCTAAAGAAAAAAACTAAGATTCCTTTACTAGATCTCAATCGATATATTAGGGATTTAAGTCTTGGTAAGGAACCAATGTTGCCTACAGCATTGTTCATGAAGCTAGAAGCAGCTCTAAAAATAACCAACAAGGATTATAAAAATATCCGCAGAGAGCTCGCTGATTGGGATCATTCAACACGACAAGATAAAAGGGTAGAAGCAACACGATTGATATTTGCCGTACGTGCAAAGCTACGTAACTCTGATATTATTACAGATTTTGAACACTGGGCTGCAATTAATAACATGGAGAAGGCGTTTGTAAAAGACCCTGAACCTACAGTTAGCAAGCCTGATATAAGTCTAGCATCTAGAGATATTGCTCTATATAGATATCTTGTAGGCGCAGATAAACTGTTATTAACTAAAAAATTCCTAGAAATGGCTGTTGACGGAAAAACTATTCCTGCAGCCTATGTAGCAGCTTACATGCCCATTATTGACATGATTGATGATATAGTTCAAGCAGGCCCTGCTTACATACAGAATCTAAGAGCACTGCATAATAGAGCCAAAAAAGGTGTCTAAGAACCCATTTTTTTCTCATTTGACTAAATAATTGTATCAAGCTCACAGAGTAGTGAGTTTGCCATTAGAGACATTTAAGGAGATATAAAATGGCAGATTTAACCGGAACATACGTAGCAAACAACTATAACAAGTTTGCAATTTCACAGAGCGATGCAGGTCGCGAGCTAGTTGTTAAGTTTTCAAAGACAAACATGACAAACGCTGAAGTACTTGACTGGGTTCGTTACCTAACAACCAGCCATGGTTCAGGCGGCTCAGGCGACAGCGCATTCACAGTTGCAGCTATTGGTACAGCTGATGGTTCAGCTTTCGTAAGCGGTACAACTGACATTCTTTTCATGAGACTTCAGGGTACTGGTTCTTTCACTGATGCTACAGTTGAAGGCCTAAGCGGCACACCAACAGTAGATATCATTGCTGTATTCCAACCAGCTCTATAATCTATAATTCCTAGGGATGGGAAGGGAAGCGCCACTTTTATAGTGGCGCTTTTTTTATCTCTGTAAATAAGTGCATGAGATTCAAGTTCCACACGTTAGTTGATATTACAAAGACTGAAGCTAGATTTAGCAAGTCGGATCCGTGTTGGCACCAGCAGCAGAATTACTTAACTTTTTTACAAACACTAGGACTAAGAGTAAACGTTGACGTTGACAACCTACAGTCAGAAACCGTCAATCTAACTGGATTGGGTTTTGGATCATCATATAAAGGCGAACACCGAGTTTGGACAGGTGAATTTGTTGTTGAATATGAAGGCGGTTTGTCATTAGATATGCTCGAAGGCGACTTTCATTTAGTTCCGGTAATAAATAACTTAGAAGAAACTGTTAAGTTAAAAGACTGTGTCTTTGATACAAAGAGCAAGCAGTCTAAAAACATTATTTTTAAGTGCGTAGATTAATTTTTTAATTTATACCTATAAATAATGCATCACACAATTACTAGGCATCTTTAAGGCTTTCTGTCATTTTTTTGGAGAATAGAATAGATGTCGGCACCATCAACTACAGAGTTAGAAAAAACAAGTTTAGAAGCACACGTAGACCTGTGCGCCCTTCGCTATGCGCAGCTAGACAGCCGCCTTACTAGCGTTGAGAAAAAGATGTCGGACATACATGCTGATATGCGCCAAGTACAGAACAGTCTAGTTAAAGTTATTGTTGGCGCTGCAAGCACTATCGTAGCTGGCCTATTATCTACCGTTGTCGTTATCCTAATGAAGTTCTAAATATTCACGATAAATAACATTATGTTATTGCGTGAATTTTTTAATGGCCAAACCGTCCCTCAAGAAGAAGGTATTTCTGACCTAGCTGTCATATTTCACGACGACCTTAATCCTAAACTTTGGGAAAACGGAAAGTTAAAAGGATTAGTAAGATATAAGTTACTGCAAATAGCAGAGCACTTTATAAACTTTATAGACATTCCTAGCATTAGATTACAAGATGTAACACTTTCAGGTTCTAATGCTGCTTACACTTATACACAAAACAGCGACATAGACCTGCATCTAGTGGTAAATGTTCCGCCCGCTGAAGAATCGCATTTAAAGCCGCTGTTCGATGCTAAGAAGAATCAGTACAATTACAACCACGATATTAAAATTGATGGCATTGATGTAGAATTATATGTACAGCCTAGTACAGATGAACACCATAGTGCAGGAATTTACAGTGTACTAGACGATCAATGGTTAAGCGAACCAGAACAAAAGAAGGTCAACATTGATGATACGGATGTTGAACTAAAAGTAGAAAACTATCAAAATAAAATCAAACGTGCCCTTAGATCTAAGGATTTGGATGAAGTAGTGTCAGTCAATGACGAGTTAAAGAAACTTCGCAAGAGTGGATTAGAGCGTGAAGGAGAGTTTAGCGTTGAAAACATAGCATTCAAAGTATTACGTGCGCAGGGTTGGATTGACAAGCTAAGACAGCACTACTATGATTTAGAAGATGTAAGTTTGAGCCTATAAGGAACTAAAATGAAAATAAATGAAATTATCACAGAGATGTCACCCATTCTTCAAATTATGAAGGACGACGACAAGGAAACTACTCTAATAGATCCTAAGACAAAGGTTCTAACTGTTATACCAAAAGATCCAAACAAGCCCGGTATGATTACTAAAGACGAACGTGGAAATCTTACATTGGATACACAGAGCAAAGGTAAGGTTGATAGGGGTATCAAACCAGGCGATAAAGTAGCGGTAAAAATGTCATGAAAATAAATGAGCTGATCAAGGATTTTAGTGTCTTTACAACTAACGAGGAACGTGCTATATTAGAGACTATAGATGACCTCACTCCTCTGAACAGCTACAATGAGAGAGATAGAGTCATTATTACAAACTTAGTTAGGAAGAGCTTAATAACTAAAGTCGTGTTTAACGGACAGGTAATGGTGAAGAAAAATGAACTTTAACTCAGTTGCAGACGATCTAATGGAAATTATTGAAACTGGTCTAGAAAACACCAGTGTTCTAATTCCCTATCAGAAGGGTAACAGTATCCGTATTGGAAGCTATGCTATACGTAAGAATTCAAAAGGATATCAAGTTTATGATTGTGCTAAGAATGCTCGCATTGGCGTAACTAACTTCAAAATTTCAGCAGTAGCCCTAGCTAAAAGCCTAGCAGAGGGTAAGAACCACGTTGAGCGTATCATGTTTGTGGACCAAGAGCTGCTAAAACACTACAATGATGCTGTGTATTACAGGAACCGTATTCGCAGATCTGATGACTTTTCCGTGGTAGAATCCAGGCTGCACCGCTTAGATATCTCTATAGCTAAGTCCAAAGCCCTAAAACAAGATTTAGACAAGTTTATATTCTAATTGGCTAAATAACACATATAACTTCATTTGGGAAGAGACAATGAACATTAGAGAATTTACAAAGCCAGTATCGGCAAAGAAACTTAACGAAAGCCTAGCCCAACGTTTTGGTGCTAAGATCGACCTTGACAAGTTTACTACAGAACAGCTACAAGATGTTCGTAATAAAATAAGAACCAAGCTATCACAAGTCCAGACTACAGAGAGTTTTGACTCTGTACAGAAAGAAGACTACCAAAAGAACAAACTCTTCCTAGATGTTCTAAACGCTGCACTATCAGAGCGTGACTCTGTAGCTGAAGCTATTGATGAAGCTATCAATAGACTAAATGAAGGCGAAGAAGATAAGGCAGAACTAGTAATGGCAGCTAAGGACATGGTTGACCGTGTTACTGGCTGGATGGAAGACACTGCTGAAATGCAGACAGAGTCTATGCTAGAACTAGCTGATGCTATCCGTGATGAACTAGGTGCTGCACAAGCAGAACAGTTTACATCAACAATTAAGCCTGCGCTTGAAGCTCTTTATCAAGCAATGGAATCAACACGTTCAACCCTAACACAGGGCGTAGGCATGCTAACAGGCGAAGCAGAACCTGCAGAGCCAATGGGTGCAGAACCAGAAATGGAACCAACTGTTGATGCTGAAGCAGGTGCAGAACCAGCACCAGGCGACGAAGAAGAAGTTGCTCCTACTGGTGATGAATTTGGCGCAGCTGAACCAGCAGCCGGCGGCGAAGAAGAACTAGGCCGCGCAAAGCGTGAAAGCGTAGAGCGCAGAGTACCAAAAAAAAAGTAACAGAAGCTGCTGACGCTAGTACAATCTTTCAGATCCTCAAGCATCTAAAAGATAGCGGCAAGACCAAGCTCTCAATTCAAAAACTAGACAAACTAATGCAGAACATGGGTAAAGGAAACTTTACCTATGATCTCTTTAAAGCTGCCTATGATTCCGATCCTAGATTGCAGCAGTTGGTTACAAACTTTGACCAATTAAACATTGAGCTAAAGACTAGTGAAACTGATGACGTTAAAAATCTTCCGGGCAATCCGGGTCGTCCAGGAGACACTGTAGGTCAAATGGCTAAAAACGCGGTTGACTTAAAAGGCATGTGATAGTATAGTATACTTTATGAGCCTTATAACGAACAAGTATACCTACGAAAAACTATCCAGAGTAGAAGTAAACGGAAAACGCAGATACGAAACACCTAACGGTGGACCAGCTGTAGCAAGTGTAACAACTATTCTCAGCGCAACAAAAGATCAAACGCATCTTATCGAATGGCGCAAACGGGTCGGAGAACAAAAGGCCCAAGAAATTACTACAGAAGCTGCGGGCGTTGGTACCCGCATGCACAAGTACCTTGAAGACTATATTGATACTGGCGTATGGCCTACGCCAGGAAGTAATCCGTATGCACAAAAAGCACACGCAATGGCTACTAGGATTAAGATACATGCACTTGATGATGTAGACGAAATCTGGGGAAGCGAAGTTCCGCTATATATTCCTAAACTCTATGCAGGCACAACAGACCTTGTAGGCATATACAAAGGACAGCCCTGCATTATGGACTTTAAGCAGTCAAACAAGCCAAAGAAAAAAGAGTGGATTGAAGACTATTATTTGCAAATGACTGCTTATGCTCTTGCACACAATGAAATACACGGCACGAACATACGAGAAGGTCATGTGTTTATGTGTACAAGAGACGAAGAATATCAGCAATTTGACCTATGGCCCGACGAATTTGACGTTTGGGTCGACAAATGGTGGAGTAGGGTATACGAGTATTACGAGAAGTACGCATAAATATATAAAATAATGCGTAGGAGAAGCTCGTGGCAGTTATTCAGATAAGCCGAATCCAAATTCGTAGGGGCCGTGAAAACGAAGGTTCCGGAGTACCACAATTAGCTAGTGGCGAATTTGGCTGGGCAGTTGACACACAAAAGTTATATATAGGTAATGGCTCTGTTTCCGAAGGGTCACCATATGTAGGAAATACAGAAGTTCTTACTGAACACACTAATCTTTTTGAATACGCGAGTTCTTATACCTACCGCTCCGACGCAGCATATATTCAAACAGGTTCAACTGTTAACGGTACTATTGTAAGAACTCTACAAGAACGTTTAGATGACAGAGTTAGTGTTAGATCTTTTGGTTGTGCAGGTGACGGCACCGACCAAACAGAGGCTTTACAACGTGCAATCTTCCAGTTGTTCTTAAATGACGCTAACAGAGCAAATCCACAGAGCAGAGTTGTTCTAGTTGTTGAACCTGGCGTTTACAATATTTCGTCTACAGTTTATCTTCCTCCCTACACAACAATTGAAGGCGCAGGAATTGAAAAGACAATTTTTAGATCTACTGGAACTGGTCCTTTATTTAGAACTATTAATGGTGCAAGCACTATGAGTTCTATTGCTAGTGATGCTATTACTACTGAAACAAATCAAGCAAAGTATATTTCTTTAAAAGGATTTACTGTTGATGTAACAACAGCCAACACAATGGCTTTTAGATTAGAAAATTGTACAAGAAGTGCATTCGAAGATATCTTTATTAAGGGTCCTTGGAGAAGCGGCGACAACTACGATTTAAATAGTGCTGCGTTCCACTGGAATGCTCTGAGCACAGCAGTAACTACTTCATATAATACTTTTGACAATGTTCATGTTGAAGGTTTCGCTTACGGCGTATACTCAATGTATGACGTTACAAACAACGTATGGAACAATGGTTCGTTCAATGATTGTATCTGGGGCTTCCAACTTGGTGAATATACAACTCTAGGGAATAGCGGTCAGCTAACAGGTCCAAGTTATAATACAATTTCAAATTGTACATTTGATGACATTGACCACGAAGGCATCCGTGTCAAGAACGGCATCTATAATGTAAGTTCTGGCAACAAGTTTTACAGTGTTGGTAATCAGGGCGGATCGTCAATCAATCCGCAGCATCCAAACATTACATATTCTTCTAACACTAACGTTAGCGAGAGTGATTGGTTCCAGCGTTCTGGAGAGTTAGGCTATAATCTAGAATACCTCTTCAACGTTCCTTTCGTTCCAGAGGTAAGTGGACCAACAATTACACAACACAACTTCACCCACTTCATCCAAGTACCAGAGTTGGGTGAATTCACAAAGCTGGCAAAGTTTCCAGCTGATGTTGGAAAGAGTGTTGAAATTGAGTACCTCTATAGAAGCAACCAAGTTCAGGCAACACGCTCTGGAACGTTGCGAATAACCGTTGATCCAACCAACGACGTTCAAACTCTAACAGACGATTATGAGTTTGTTGGCGATAATGCCTTTGCTGAAAATTTAAAATTCGCTGCACAAAATTTTGATGAGAATGGTGATGCAGAAGTTGACACAGTTGCTCTGATCGTGTTAAACTCTACTAGTAGTGATAATGCAGAATTCTACTACAGAGTTAGAACCAAGAGTTAATGTTTAGCAAGACGTACGAACAAAGATTAAGCAACTGGCGCAGTTTTAGATCCACGTTAGAAGATTCAGTAGACCCCTTGCAGGCTGCTATTGACTTCTACAATAAAGCTCCCCTAGTCAAATACCAATGTGATCCTTATGACAGGAAAACATGGCCTTCCCCTTGGGAAATAATTGAAGAAAATATTTATTGTCCCTTCGTGAAGATTCTTGCGATTTGCTACACCTTGCAATTAACAGACGTGTTATCGAAGAGTAGCTTCGAGATACATATAAAATACAGCTCTGCTGAATCAAAAATTTACTATCTACTTCATGTAGATGATAGAGTTATCGGATATTTAGAGGACACACATGTACACAACAGCGAACTACCTAGTGGGCTCATTTCGCAACAGAAGTTCTCTATGCCACCTCTTCAATAAATACCTCACAATAAGAAAGTAACGGCAATCAAATGAACAGAATCACTGTAATTAAAAGAGATGGAACCAAAGAGCCACTAATGATTGAAAAGTGGCAAGCTCAAGTTGCTAAGGTCTGTAGCGGTATCGCAGACGTTAGTCAATCGATGATCGAGATCAAAGCTCAACCTCACTTTTATGACGGTATTACTACAGAAGAAATTGACGGTATAACTTTACGTGCCGTTGTTGACCTCATCGATGTAGAATCAAATCCAGATACCGGTCATACTAATTATCAATACGTAGCAGGCAAGCAGCGTCTTAGCATGCTGAGGAAGGATGTATATGGCTCATATGAGCCTCCTCGCCTCTATGATATTGTTAAGAAGAATGTTGAGGTAGGTCTCTATACTCCCGAACTTCTGTCATGGTACTCAGAGGACGAGTGGGATAAGATGGACGAGATTATTGATCACGAAAAGGATGAGCAATATAGTTACGCGGCAATTGAACAGCTAATTGAAAAGTATCTTGTTCGTAACCGTGCCACAAAAGAAATTTATGAAACACCGCAGGTTCGCTACATGGTAGCAGCCGCAACAGTTATGCACAAGGAAGAGCCACAGTCGGCTCGTATGCGTTTGATAAAGGAATATTACAATGCCGCTTCTGATGGGCTATTTACTCTTGCTACCCCTGTGCTCGCTGGTCTCGGTACTCCTACTAAACAGTTTAGTTCCTGTGTTCTTATCCGCAGCGATGATGATCTTGACAGTATATTTGCATCTGGAGAGATGATGGCCAAGTATGCCAGCAAACGTGCTGGCATTGGTTTAGAGATTGGGCGTCTACGTCCGTTAGGTTCTCCCATTCGCGGGGGAGAAATTATGCATACAGGTATGATCCCGTTTCTAAAGAAGTGGTTTGGTGATCTACGTTCGTGCAGTCAAGGAGGCATTCGTAATGCTAGTGCTACAGTTTTTTATCCTATTTGGCATCATCAGTTTGATGATCTTATCGTCCTTAAGAACAACCAAGGAACAGAAGAAACCCGAGTCCGTCATATGGATTATGGGGTTGTGCTTAGTGCCTTCTTCTGGAGAAGATTTAAAAACAAACAAGACATAACATTCTTCGATCCTAACGAAGTTCCGGATCTCTATGAAGCATTCTATAACAATACAGCAAAGTTTGAAGAACTGTATGTTAAGTATGAGAAACAAAAAGGTCTACGTAAAAAGACCATGAGTGCCGAGGAAGTATTCAAGAGTGGTATTTTAAAAGAGCGTACAGATACAGGTCGCATCTATCTTGTGTTCATCGACAACGTTATG
>JACCDW010457465.1_pt1 | contig 16358 bp, 11 predicted proteins | sample 7449781 | NCBI WGS metagenome assembly JACCDW01 (sample SAMN15323449, study PRJNA562643) | freshwater metagenome | isolation source: river surface water | place: USA:Blue River Watershed | collected 2017-08-18
TAAATCTAATGTTCTTACCAAATCATTAGCAGGTGTATATTCTTGTATTCTGTAATAAGAAGTGAATTCATTTATTCCTGCGAAAGAGTTATTTATAAATGAATAATTAACATTGTATGTCACTATAGAACCTGGTGTCGAGTCACCTGGAGTAGAATCGCCTGGTGTACTACTTCCTGCGCCCCCTGGTATAATAACCTGTCCTCTGATAGGTACATCCCCAACGAAAGGCGATGTATAGCTTATCGTATCTAGCGATAGTGACCCTTCAGCTATTGGTAATTCTGGGGCAGAGCCATAATATGGCGACTGAACTTCTTGATTAACGGCAGAGTCATCTGTATACCTGAAGAATGGAATCATGTCAGTCTCATAAAACTGAATCTTTGAGAAAGCAGCAGTGAATGCATACGCAGATTTGAAGAAAAGGTTAAGTGCTTTTCTATTGTAGAAATATTCTTTCTTGTTACCGACTGATTCACCGTGATTGATTACTGTACTGAAGCTTCCAGGTAGATTAGATGGATAATCACTATTAAGTAGGAAGATATTTGGTAGAGAGCCATCACCAACTGAATTGGATGATGTACCTTGAATAGTCCAATTAGGCTTCTCCGCTAAATCAAAGTCTACAACAGAATATCTCAACCTATCGATACGTCTAGTCTTTGTGTTATCCAATATATTAGTATTTGTATTAATATAGGTAGATAAGTCTATAATCTCAAAATATCCATGATTGTTTTCATTATAAGGCATAGCTGGATCTCGACCTATAATCAAATCCATATAACCAGGGCTCTGTCTGTTAGAATAATTCCAAGATGCAAAAGACTTGCGAATGTCTATCCAATAGAGTCTAAATCTAAGCAATTCGTCTTTTTTTATGTCCATTTCAAATCCTTTGATGTAAAGCTGACCGAGAAGTGGCGGATAACCTGAAAACCTCTCATAATCATCATAGCCAATAAGACTAGAATCTTTGTCAAAGAAATAACCACGTCCATTATTCCATAGCCCAGTATTATTATAAAAGTCTAAGCTTGTAGATGTGACATATTTCCAATTGACTTCTTCGTTACCCAAGCCTGTAGCCGGTGTCAGCTTTTCAACGACACCTATTAACTTGAATATAGACCAACCACCTCTTGACTTACCAGCCTCAGTAGCAAAGAACTTAAAAGGAACAAATGCATTAATCTTAAGCCTTGTATTAGACGTAGCCTTCCAAAATTTATAAGACCATTCGCTACCGGATTGTACGTTAGAAGCACGACCAGAGTGTTCTGATATTATATTAGGCGTAATACCACTAACGTCATATCCACCATAGGTAGCGCCTGTAGAATCAGGATTAAATAAATCTATCATGTAGATTCTTCTATCATTAAGCCTAGTACCATCAACGAAACCATCATATCCTGGAAGTGGTGTTCCACTTGTTTGATTCACATACCCGATAAGATTTGTCTTATAAACGTCTATATTTGTAGCTAGTTTAGCTATTCCACTTATTTGAGGTCTCAAGTGCCAGGCTGTCGGACTTTGTAATGAACTATCAGTGTAAATATACGCTATGCTAGAAAATACCGTCCTAGGAGACTCTACACCATCAATTTGTATACTATATTGTACACTTCCATTTTTTGGTGATGCAAAATCACCAGGAATACCGGTGACTATATCAGGACTTGGTGGTGTAGGAATAACTCCAACACCTACGGCTGGATTACTATTATAGTACCGAATTTTACTTGTCTGTACCAATTTCACACCAACATTGGAGTATGATTCCGTACTATAATCAACTTTTAAGACATTCTCATCACCACCTCTCGAGTTTGAATAAATACTCATTGACCTATTAGAAAATGTCCATCCCTTTGATAAGAATTCTTCAACGCCTGGTTGACCATCTGTATTGAAAGGATAAGTAAAGAAAGAATCAAGCTTAATAAAGTCGTTATAAATTTTGTATTTAGACCCCAAGCTAAGATACTTCTTTTCAGTATCAAACGAGTTTCTGAAAATAGAAGTACTTGATAGTACGTCCTCTGAGGGATATCCTTTTAAATTACCACTAGAAAGGATTACTCCCCAGTTGTTATCATATTTCAAGTTGTCTCTGAGGATATTACTCATCGACTGAGTATAGTAATTTGTGTCTACCCAAGAATTGTATTTAAACTCACCAGCATTGGCTATATTGTTGTCCCTGAATATAAAGTTTTGTATTAATCCATTATTGTAAGATTGCGATAAACCTTGATTCAGATAAAAAGACTTTGTAGATAGGAAATGTCCACCATCGAAAATTCCATCTATCCAATGTGTTGCATCCATTTTTGTTATATAAGGATAGCCGCGGAACAATCCGTAGTTCCAGATTCCTTTGAAATAACCATTATGGAAAATACCCGATTGCCAAATATTTTTTGAAACATAAATAAGGTGTAGACTTGAATCTCTTTCGATTCTTCTTACAGCAAAATTTACATTTATTTCTACGGTAATCTTGTCAATAGTTTTATTAATCACTCTAAACCAACTTCTTATTAGTCTTCTGTTTTCATTAACATCTATGAAAACAAGGTTACCAATAGAAACCCTATTGCCTATTTCGATTCCATTAGTGTTTGTCAAAGCCTGCAACTGAACTATCCAAAGATTAGTTGATGCTTCGACAAATCCACCAGTAACAACATCCTTGAATAGGAAGTACTCTCTTTCGGAATTCCAAGAAGCGTGCCAACCATTATTCCAGTAACCATTCTCCCACAATCCATATTTAAAGGCACCATTGCCATACTTTATTGAAACTGCTTCATTATTAGTAATTAGTCCAGTGAGCAGTCTTCCTGGTAAGGACATAGTAGATCCAGTAGGACCATATACAAAAGGCAGACTATAAGTAGCGAATTGATAAAGTGTGTTGTTTATCGTATCATAAAAAGACTCCAACTTGTTTATTTCTAAATCCTGCACTTCGAATGATGAGTTATCTGGCTCTTCGTAAGCTAGCCTCTCAACATAAAGTGTTGTATCTGTGTCGTCTTTTACATCAGATGTAACAAAGCTATAATTGAGTGTTTTAGGTCCAGTTGTAAGTAAAGTCTCTCTGTATACATTTCCTTGAAAGCTTACCAAGAAGTCAGTCCTACCAAAGTAGTTGTAAACATTAAGTTTAATAGTGTGTTGAATACCTGATTGCGTGAATATAGAAGCAGTTAGACCCGAACCATCGTCAATCAAGGCATATATTTTTTCAGACGGACTATAAATTGTCGATCCCTGAAACCCAGAAAAAGCCTGCACGTATGCATAAGTATCTAAAGGTACTTGAACAAAGAATTGTCCACCACTCGTTGTTTCTGCATAAGGTAAAGAAACATCGAATTTACCATCAAGTTGTCTCCATGTTAGTTGCTTAATTATGTAACCTGAAGGAGTCCATTGCTCAAAATTAACTATCGGACTCAATACGCCCAAGTTTATCCTATCAACTAATCTATTAGCTATTGTTGATACTGTATCAGTCGAGCTGGCTGTAACAAATATGTAACCGCTATAGATATAAACCCTATACTCATCAAGTTCCGTAACTGATGATGTAACCGCAATAGTGGTTGTGTTTGCAAGACTAGGTATATTGAATTGATTGTCTATTACTACAATCCCAGGCTCTGAAGGTCTACCATAATCTAGGTAGTAGTAATTGTTATTAGCAATCCAATCGGATAAACTAGCTGATGTATTACTAAACGTCCAACTCTCGAAAATATTTTCAGTGAAGCTTCCTGTGAAAGCATTTATTACGTGCACTTTTCCATCTTGGTGAATGTTAGCCACACGCATCAAGATGTCTCTTTTCATACCGGGATTCATCGTATGCTCTGACTGTGTGAAGGTAAGTGTTGTTAAATCGAAAGGACTTCCATCCCAGTTTCCATTTTTCCAAGTACCGTTTTCCCAATAGATATTCGATGCATTACCGAATGACCAGATACCATCGTACCATCTTGCTCCAGACATAGTACCACCAAGGAATGTGCCATTTAGCCAATCAGAGATATAAAAGACACCTTTGAATTGACCATTCTGCCATATGCAATTGGCAAGGTCGAAATTGAATGCAGAGTAAGTACCAAAGGAATTATCCCACCAATCTCTTCTTACATAGGGATTGAAAACACCATCTGTGAATTTACCATATATAAATTTACCTTTCAACCAAGCAGAATTAATTATTTCTCCAGCTGGATGGTTGAAATTACCTGACACCCAAAGCATATTTTTTAGATTTGCTGTCAAGGTCGGTATAGGAGTACCAATCAAACCATTAAAAGGTGGAACTACATATGTGGGGTCTGCCTTGTGCTTTTGCTCAGTAACAGTTCCACTTCTCCAGAGTCCCCAATATGATTGAGTGAATGACTCACTAAAGTTACTAGTATTACTGATGACCGAAGTAGTTCCACTTCCCTCAAAGTTACCACCTAAGAAAATACCTTTGTTCCAAACTCTTCCTTTGAAAAGACCTCCATAAAAATGTCCATCAAACCATGTAGAGTTAGTACCAGTAGATTCTTCTCCGAATTGACCACCATTAAAGTCACCAAATTCCCAAGCATAATCCTTAGCCAACGTTGAGTTACTTAGCGTCCAACCATAGTGAGAAGTAAACTTACCTCCGTTGAAATTACCATTTTTCCATTTAGCAAGACCTGTAAAATTACCCTCGTTAAATTTACCATTATGCCAGACCGAATAAGTAGCAGCAGAATATGATGCTGAGAAAATGCCTGCGTTGAATTGTCCATCATACCAGTCTATAAATCCTTGTCCACCAACTTCAGCTCCTTCAACCATACCATTGTACCAAAGAGTATGAGTCGCTCCAGTTCCAATGTTAAGAAGCTTAGCCATAGTAGTCCTAGACGTCGGAAGTCTGTTATCTCCAAGTATACCATTGTTCCAAATTCCACCATACCAATCAGAGCCCCAAAACTTACCTAAATTAAACGTACCATTTAACCAAACAGAATTATAAACCTCTCCTCCATTAAATGTTCCTTTGGACCAGTTTCTATAGTATGTAGTTTCAGCGGTATAATCTTCTCTAGAGTAAGTAATACCTCTCGAGTTTTGAAAAATACCACCAGAAAAAGTACCACCTAACCAAATACCATAATTAAACACACCACCCTTGAATTCGGGACCATCCCAGACAGAATTATCAGCGATACCAGAAGTCCAATCAACATTTAAAAAATGACTATTATGAAACAAACCACTCTTTATAGTATTGCTCTGTGATGCAGAGTTAACAAAATAATGATTTATGAATCTTGATTTTGAGATATTATTATTCGCGAGCTCTCTATCATTAGAGTTGAATTCTGTATCTTCGAATGTCGTGTTTCTGAAAAGATTTCTGACAAACAGTCCTTTTCTGACTATTGAGTTTTCTATTAGCAACTTATGTACGGATATGTAAGTAGGTTTCTTTCCACCAACCAGTGAGTATGTACCTGTAACTGAAACACTTGTAAGACCCTGCGATCTGAGGATCAACTTATCGGTTGAGTATGTTGAAACCTGATAAACGTCAGTAAGTGATTTAGTAGTAACACCATCAGTGTGCTGAATAGCGTCTAACCAAACATAACTTCCTTTTCTTAAGAGATTATCGTTAATTGTGGGTCGACTAGCAGTAAGTGAAATCTCAATCTCATCAGTAGAGTATTTAGATATCTTCAGAGCATCATTTTCCCACTGTATGATGTTGCTACTGTAGTTTTGGTGACTTCCACTAGTCCATGTAGTATTCTTTATAACACCATCCCTGAAATCAGAATTCGTTATTGATGTTCCTTTAAATAGATTATTAACTACCGTTTTATCAATATAAGATTGATTTAGATAAACGAACTGTCCTTGATATCGATAGAATCCAAGATAGTTTGACAAGTCAATATCTATCGAAGCAAAATTATTTGAATTTGTCTCAGAAGTATTATAATAAGTCGTTCCGTTAAAATCAACAACAGTTATATTCTTATTGTCGAATTTACTTTTGAGAGTAGCAACACACTCTTGGTTGACGAGATTGACTTTGAAGTCGAAAAAAGTATCAAGTATGTATTTACCTTCTAAAGGCAGATATACCTTTTGGTCAGAGTCTAATCTAGTTAGGATCCATTCTTTGTTTAATTTAGTAATAAAGAAACTATCTAGATTATCTAATCTATGTATGTCTTTATCGTCAATATAAAGCTTAAGGATTGATTTTATAGTTGAAAAGGTAGCAGACGTAGACGAAGTTAAATAACTCGACAGGTCAGCTCCTAATACGTTTATAGAGGCTTCAGATGCAGAAAACTCACCATTAGTCAAGTAAGATTCCGAAATTTGTGAATTGAAAGTTCTTGAAGCATCTAAATATGAATTCTTTACGATTGAATCAAGAGTAGTAGAATTATTGAGTTTCGAATTATTGATATCACAATAATTGTAAAGTCCTCCGTCAAGAGTCAGTAAATACGAATTAGTAATCCCGAAATAATCATCTATGGCTGTCAAACCAGTATCATAAACACCGATATTAGTATTTATGAAGTTACCATTTTTTATAGTAGCTTCTTTAATATCAGAATCAATAACATAATTGTAACCATACCCTTTGTTATTTGAAAAATCAGTAGTTTGTACTGGCTTTCCATTGATTAATGTTGTGTAATAAGAAGGCTCGTAAACAGTAGATTTAGATTTCATTTCACCCGACTGCCAGATAGAATTCACGAGAAATCCTGAATTCCAAACGGATGGTGTACCAGACCAGACTTCTGATTTTAAGTAAGTTCCGAAAACCCCATCATTGAATGTGCCTTTGAAAACACCTTGTTTGAAATAAAGCTTAGAAAGAATAGGTTGTTTGTATTCAGTGTCAATAAGCCATGATGCAGAGCCTGTCCACTTATAAATATTTCTTTCTTTTAAAAGTATATCTCCGTAATTGAAGTCTTCTCCAATCACATAGATTCTTCCATTATTTGTTAAACCGGCTGTAGAATAAGCGGTGCTAAAAGAAAAAGTGTTATTTACAAATTGTGATGTTACGTTTACCCAAGTTGCTCCTTGTCTTGCCCATATACTTTTAGTAGTAGCTATACCAGAATTAGCACCAAGTCCAGTTGCTCCTGTCCATGACCTATCAGAATAAATAAAATTGTTTGTTAAGTTTTTCTCAAACTTAGAGTATCTCGAAGCAGTGTAAGAGTCTATATAAATTTTATTTATGTAATCAAATTCTCTTTGACTACGAATGTTATGTACCTTTAAAAAGTTATCATAAGTATCTTCTCTGTAAGTTTGAGTAAGACCAGCAAACATCCCAGTTTCCCACTCTATGTCTAATACTACTTTACACCTATCTACTAACAAGACGCGATACCCATCTGCATTCTTGGTCCATTTTCCCTTGCGGATAAAGACTTCTGAATCGTAGTATCCATTTATTATAAAAACTTTGTCGTTTTTTTGTAAATTCGTATTTACTTCGGTCCAAATTGCTGTTTTTGCAATTCCGTCTATGTAATACGGTTCAACATAATTCACAAGCCTAGATGTATAACTCATAAGAAAAAAAGACTACTTTGCTTATATATAAAAAAAAGTATTATCTTTAATCCTTGTTATGAGTTTTTTAGAAATTAAATCTTAAAATACCAAAAAGGTGCAACATAATGATATATATAATACTATATTAATTACCACTAATTATCAATTCTTGTCCATTGATTTCCTTGATCAACTTAATTACCCTATCTATTTTCGTGCTTTCTATGTTGTAAAGTATGGAGTTTTCTTTTCCGTTTATTTCGTCGTCCACATGTAAATACCGGTTTATTTGTTGTTTCTTCTTCTGTGTCATCAGGTTTTCTCTAATTATTTGAAACCTTTTCTTGTCTATGTGTTTCTCTGCTTCTTCTAATGTATCCCTTATTACTTGTATTAGCTTTTTTTCATTCTTCTTTGCTGTTTCTGTGTCTATCATTATGGCAGCTTTTTTGGCGAATTGAATTACGTCTGAGTCTATTGAATAACAAAGACCGTGTTTTTCTCTTGCTATTTTGTATAATGGTGATTCTAGACCTGATGAAAGTAACTTACTAAACAATTTTAATGTGGAAATATCTTCGTCGAATAATTTCGTCATCATAATAATAGAAGATTGTTTATCTTCTTCTTTTCTTTCCTCTAGCTTGTTAGAATACTTAGCTATTTTCCAATCTTTGATTGTCTCTTTTTTTGAGAAAGAAATACTATCATCTTCCCATTTAAATCTTTTTGACACATTGATTATTTTTCCAGGTTGCTGGTAATTATTTTCCCAAAATTTAATCATATCCATCCATTTCATTGACTCTAAATCCTCTTTGCTACCGATTGGAGCAAAGTGATCTAGGTTTGTTCTTAGAAAATTATAAAAATGTCTGGTGTTTTTCGAAGCAAAAGTATTTCCGTATTCTTCCAAAACAATTTTTCTTTCGATTTCAAAATCTTTTTTTGTAACTGTAAAATTAGTTATCCTGTCTACTAATTTGTCTCTGAATTTGCTAAGTGATTCTTCTAAACCAGTGAAATAAAATCTAACATGATTATTACTTGTAGTTGCATTCCAGTCTACTCCATTTCTTTGTAGGTCATTTCTTAAATCTGTAAACTGCTTACAAAGAAGATGTTCTAGTAAGTGACTAGCTCCTCTTGTTCCTTCAGCTTCGATATTTGTGGAACCATAATAAACTATGTAAAAACCTGAGAATTCTGTTTGACTCTTTAAATTAGTAATCATGTGGTATATATTATTTTGAAAAATATTTTTTTATTTCGAAATTTAGTCTTATCTTTGCTGTCATGAAAAAAATAGGAATTACAGGCTCTTATATGTCTGGTCTCGAATCAATGGATGAAATCTTTGCTTGTTACGGTTTTCCTGTATTTCAAGCTGATTTATGTATAAAGTTTCTTTTGAATTGGCGCGAAGATATTCTTCGAGAAGCCAGAATTCAATTTGGAACCGATATTATGCAACATGGTTTCATTCAGCCCCATAAATTTGCTTCTACTGATAAATTCAATAGGCTTCTATCTTTGATAGATATTGACCTACAAATGATTTGGCTTCAATTTCTTGAAAAGCACAAAAAGTCAAAATTGGTTTTTTTCAAATCTCATATAATATATGAGCGTAAATGGTATGCGCCTTATTCTTCTATTCAAGAGCCATTTTCTTTCGACAAAGTTATCTATGTCCATCGGCCAGTAGACAAACGTGTACCTCTAATTAGTAGAAGTTTGAATATTTCTCAAACAGAAGCTAGAAACCTCGCACTTCAAGCTTATTCTGAAAGAGATAAAATATCAAAATCAGATTATATTATCAATGCCTTCGATAACCTTTCTCTGTTGACTCAATTTGAATCAATAAAATATATGCTGCTTGAAAAAGATCAAAGTGATTTGCTTCATACTTAAAAACACCTTTTAAATTTGTTATATAAGGTTAATGTCTGTATTAGAAAAGCTATCTGTCTTCGACGATCCATTATTCCGATTCGATCCAACATATCATGCCTATTCTTATAATGGAAAGAAATTAACTTCCGTTACTAAAATTATTCAAACCTTTCACGAACCATTTGACCAAGAAAAAGTCTCTCTTGCTCAATCAGAGAAATTAGGTATACCACAACATGAAATTTTAAACGCCTGGAAAGAAAAAAATCAAAAGTCTATCTTTGTTGGACATACCGTACATGAGTGGATTGAAAATTATTACAAAAAACAATGGCAGCCTTTGCCGTCAGATCCTTCAGTGATAGGAAAAATAAATAGCTTTAATGTAGCTTGGAGTAAGTTTCTACATAAGCTTACTCCAGTTGCGTTTGAGAAAAAAATATTTCACACAGATTGGGGTATAGCCGGAACTCTTGATTCTTTATTTTCTTTCAATGATAAACTTATAATTTTAGATTATAAAACTAACGGTGAGTTTAAAGATGATCATCATCCAGATGGTCACTATAGAAAATTATTTCCTCCTTTCGAAGACCTTTGGCAGAATCATTTCAATGAATATTCAATTCAAGTAAGTCTTTATTCACTAATTCTGAAAGAAATAGCTGACATTCATGTTGATAGATGTTTCTTATTGCACTTGAGTGAGGATAAGCCAACAAGATATGAAGCTCTAAACCTACAGGATAGACTACTAAATTATTTCAATCAAGGAGGAAATTTATAGCATTCGAATAACGAGTTAGTAAATCACCTGACGAGCTTAGCCAATTTTCAACACTGTTTCCTTTCTTAGCAATTACTGCATTATAGTCTGTACCTTGAGTTATTCCAATAACTGTATCCACCCATATTTCGCCTATTACACTTGCACTAGGTCCATATACTTTCTTACCAATCATATAACAAGAATTCGTATCAAATAACTGTTTGAATTGTTTCTGAAAGTCTGATGTTGTTTCTAACTTTATTATATCCCAAATTCTCTCTGTTTTAGAATCGACCGGAGATAGCTTATGAGCATCTTTGACTCTATACTTACGTGCTAAAAGAGACTGAAAAATAATCCATTGTCCATCATCAATGATTTCATCGATATACTCTTTATACTCTTGATAACGATATTGACCTTCTTTAGCTAGTTCATCTAGCTTATCGGATATCTTTCTAAGTCTCTTCCTATCTATGTTATTCATAAATTATTAAGCTCCTTGACCTTCTTCTTCTTTATCTAGAAGAGAACCAACTTCTACGTTGAAATCATTTTTACCAGTCTTAACAGCGACCATCCCGTTTGCATCAGGATCAGCGGTCACAGTAACCTCAATTACTTTGTCATTATTTTGACTGAAATAACCGTATTTATTTCCCTTTACAGGCTTAAACTCAGTGTCTATATTTGCAGCAGTAAATAGCTGTTCCTGGTCTTTGGTATCGCCAAAAGTATAAGCTGCTTTGACTTTACCTTCTTCTCCTTCAGCTTCACCTTTAATCACTATTGTCTTAACCCCATTCGCCGTTTTATATCTATACTTTTTACCGAGTATAAGTGTCTTATCGCCTACTTTGATTTCCTTTGTTGCATCAGTGCCAATCTTTGCATATGATGCTTGAATCTCTTTTTGCTTTTTGTCTCTATTTGCAGTGACCTTCTTTATTGCTTCTTTGTCACCGGCTTGGTTCAGATAATCCATTTGCGCATTTAACAATGCTAGGTCAAACTCGTCTATTCTTGCGTCAATCAATTCTTTTAGGTCAGGATTCTTTTCAGCACCACCATATTTTTGAAGAACTTTGGTCATTTCTTTTTTTGCATTCTTTTTTTGAATGTCTATAATCTTTGTTATTACATTCATTTTTTGTCTGAGTGTATCAACATCAAGTTTCGTATCTTTTGCGTCTTCTTCACCCTCTTCACCTTCTTCGATTACTGGAGCTTGGTCTTCGGCTTCAGTAATCATAAGACTTTCAGCTGTTTTCACTGCAGGCTTTTGTTGAGGCTTATTAGCTGCAGCTAACAATTCTTGCTCACCCTTCAAATTAAGAGAAATCTTAGCTTGACTTGCTAGCTGGTCGTTTATCATTTTCAGGTACTTATTGTAGATTGCTTCTAGATCTTTTGCACCTTTGACTTTTCTCTCAGCTGCTTTCTTTTTATTTACATAACCTTTTGCCCAATTGAAAATCGAACCAAGAATATTTTCATTTACAGATCTATCTTTCTGTTTCCTGAAGGAATCAAATTTGTGAATATACGACATATGATTAGCAGTTTTTTTGTATATATTATTTTTTGAAATTCACTTTTCAAACTAAGCTCTCATTCCGAATAAAACTTAAAAACATTTAATATATGACTTGGACCGATTATCTTCCACTTGCAGAAAAAACACTATCGACTCAATTCCATTGTGATGATTTATTTCATCAAAAACTTCTTCATGCTGTAATTGGTGCCTTAACAGAAGTAGAAGAAATACTTCAGAATTATTCAAATGGTCAACTGGTTACCGATCCTAGCCAACAAGGTTCTATCGCAGAAGAAACCGCTGATATATTTTGGTATCTTTCTATACTTTATCGTGAGTTAAATATCGAACACGATGTTAAGCAATACTCTTCTGATGAAGACCCTTTTAGTGTGTTAATTAAATTCACTACACTTTCACTTTCTTTTTTAGATATTCTCAAAAAGAAAATCTACTATAACAAGGAAGCTAACCTAGATACGATGAAACAGCTATCAGTAGAGATGTATGATACGCTAATGATATTCTGTCAACTTTATAACACAGATGTATCAGTTATTTTAGATAAGAACATCTCCAAGCTACGTGCAAGATATGGTGAAAAATTCTCATCTGAAAGAGCTATCATTCGTGATTTAGAGCAAGAGCGTAATATTCTTGAGTCCTAAATAAATTTGGTAGTTATTTAAAGTTTGTTTATCTTTGTAGTAAATTTAATTTATGTTTAACTTACTTAATACAAATAACCTACTAGTTCTAAGTCTAACTTTTCTGAGTTTGACAAATTTCGTTATCGCAGAAGAAGAAAGACATCAGAAACTTTTGGACCTTGGGTTAGATGATAATTAAAACTTTTTAAAAATAAACATTATGTCAAATATTGTAGTCTTTCTAGTTATTACAAATTTAGTAACACTATTTTTTTTTTTAAAATATATTACAAAGAATAAACAACTATATTCTGAAAATAAAACCTTGCAGTCTAAAATACAAGAAGTGAACACTAGAAAACCCGATAAGTTAGCGAAAATTACTGCGAAAGTACATTCTAAATCTAATGCTTCTGTGACTTGGCAAGTTGTTGTAAATCTGAGACAGATAGCATATAGCTCAGCAGATCGTAATAAAAGAAAATTCAAAATCGTTTCAATCGTATCTAATTCTGGTAAAGTTGGTAAGGCTTTAAACGCCGAAATTTCCGATATACGAGAATATTTCTTTAAATCATTTATAGATGGATGGATTGATGTATCATCGTTAAAAGGACCTAATGCTATATTCGAATGGGTCAAAACAATTTCACCCGAAGAAGAAAGGCATCAAAAGCTTTTGGATCTTGGAATAGAGTAAGGCAACCAATCAAAAGCCTAATGAGTTTCGACCATCATGAATCAGTAGAAAAATATAAATAAAAAATAATGAACAAGAAAATTAAAGCGGCATTTTACACATTTTTGGTATTATTAGTGTTTGGGCTAATGGCTATTGGCGGAAGAATATATCCTTATGAAACGAAACTGATTATTGTGTCTTTATGTTTATGTCTTATCGTTTTCTTTGTTTATTTAGCGATTTTAAGTATAATTGACTAAAATAAAACAAGCTTTTGATATCGGTCACAAAAAAACATAAAATGAAACAGAAAGAAAAAAGACAAAAGATTTGGTTGATATCAGGCGGTGACGAGTATACCAAGGTCATTGAACTGATGAGAAGTTACTCCGACGGACTGAACATCTCACAGGACTTACTAAAGTCGAATGTAGAGAACTCTTTGGATTCCAATGGTGATCCTGTTTTCTCTATTGTTGCAAACGGTCACCTTATTGTAAGCGTTAGGCTCGTAATGAATTATAGCACCACCGGTTTCATGATGCACTTAAAATTGAATCACTTAAAGAGAGAACAGCATAATTGTTTTAACCTCGAGTCACTCGAGAAGATTATGGATGATGCTATATCGGGACAAGAAATGGGGTCTTATATCGCGCACCTTATGGCAATCGAGTCGCGGATTCGGAAAAATCGAATATCTGAATAAAAAAACCCAGTGAATTTTCACTGGGTTTTTTTTTATTTGAAAAATTGTCCATTAGACCTTATCTTATTCAAATCTTCAGGAGAGAATAACTCAGGTGTCTCAGCCACTATTTTATTAAGCTGTGTATAAACACCTTTTGCTTCATCTATCTTTCCCGTGTAAAAGCAAGCTGCTGAGTGTAACTCTAAAAACCTCCATTTGTATAATGATTCGTCAATAAAGAGTAGCCTCTTTGGATAAGGATTTTTGCCATGAAAATTCTCAAGACAAAATTTAGTGTAGATATAAGCAAGATTCCACTCACCCATTAGGAAGTAATATTCTATAATCAGTTTAAGAGGTTCAGCTCTGAGTGGATCCATAGAGTAAGCTTTTAGTGCTTCTTGATGCACTTCGGGCCAGGGTAGCTCCATATTCTTTTTAACACAAGCGATTCTATATTGTGAATAAAATCTCTCTTCTTCATAACCTTCAGTTATTGCGACTCGGTCTTTGTAATACTTGAGTGCTCTTCTCCACCTTTCTTCGTTTTCTGTTTTGTCTTTAGTTGAGGCTGCGTCATGCCATGATTGAGCTGTATAGAATATCCATCTTGGATCCTGATTTGTTTGAATATATTCTTCAAAAACTTTCGCATGTTTTCTGTATTTCTCTGATATTTCTTCTTTCCAAGAACCACCATCCATCTGTACATTAACATGTATTCCGTCTAAGAGACCACTTGTTATTTTATCAGAGCCTTTATAAACTATAAACTCATGTATTGGTCCGTAGAATTGAAAGTCTTTATCAAGACGATAAAACTCGTTTCTTGTGTACCTCATCGGTCCGATGTAAGTATTAAACATATACAAGTCTAATACACATTTACTTTTGGAGAATTTAGGATCGACTACAAGTATTTCATCAGCATCTAGCCAAAAGCCATACCAAGTGTTATTATCACCTTTATTCAGGAATATTTCTTTTGCCTTATTTATTGAAAAGTTCCGTGAGTTTTCGAAGTTATCAAATGCTCTTTCGAAAACATGAGTCTCGACATTATTTGTTTCACCCCACTTTTTAACTACTTCAATAGAGTTATCGGTTGAGCCGGTATCAACAATACAAAGTGCATCAGCGAAACCTTTAATCGAATTCAACATGCGCTCAATAACATGTGATTCATTTTTCATTATTTGTGTAAGAACAATTTTAACTGCCATTTAGAAAAATTAATTGTTTTTTATTTATATGTTTATTTCACCAGATGTTTCGTAGGTCCGGTAAGGTAAAAAAATATTTTAAACTTTTGGAAAAAATTCGTATATTTGTATTAAATAAATACCCAAAAATATGAAAGTTTTCTTTGGTAGCTCTATCCCGAATCATCAGCGTCAAGCCTTCATGCAAACTAAAATTCAAAATTCTATATCTCTCAATCTTAAAATAGATAGGTTTTCCGATGGTGAGATTCTTCCACTTTTCAAGGAATCAGTAAGAGACCACGATGTATTCTTAATCCAATCAATCACTAATCACGATTTCATATTTGAAACTATCCTAACGATAGATGCTGCTAAAAGAGCAGGTTGTAAATCTTTTACTCTTGTTTCACCCTTCCTTCCTTATTCCCGTCAGGATAAAACAGACCATCTTCGTTCTTCTATCGGCTCAAAAGCACTTGCAGTGACATTGGAGTCGGTTGGTCTCAGTAGACTTATTACAATTGACCTTCACTCTTCTTCTATTCAAGGTTTTTTTCAAATACCAGTTATTCACTTGAATGGCAACAAAATATTCATTGATTTCATTCGTAAGCAAGGACTAGACAATCTTTGTATTGTTTCACCTGACCAAGGTGCAGTTAAACGAGCTTCGGACTTCTGTAAGGTATTTCCTGATGCATCATTTGCAATGATTAACAAAAAGCGTATAAAACCCAATGAAATTCATTCTATGGAACTTGTTGGTGATGTTACAGGTAAGAACGTAATCATCGTAGACGATATGACTGATACTGGTGGAACTCTCGCTAAGTCTGCTGCTCTTATTATGAAGATGGGAGCAAACTCTGTTTCATCAATTGCAACACACGGTGTATTAAGTGGTGAAGCAGCTACTATTCTTGATTCTTCTGTCTTGAATAATGTTTATGTATCTGATTCTATTCCTTCTACTTATCTGAAGAGTGAGCTTATTAAAAAGCTTCGAGTAGTGTCATGTGTTGATATTATAGCTAATTCAATTGATGCACTTTGTAATCACGAAAGTATTAATTCGATTAACGCAGTTTACTAATTAATTCTGAATAAATTCACCAGCAGCGATTGGGATGCGATGTAATTTGCGTCTCAATCGCTCTTTTCTTTTGTTTACTTCTTTCTCAATCTGCACTTTCAATCTTGATATCTCAGCTTTCTCAGATTCTGGTATTTCCATATTTAATACTCTTAGTAATTCAGAAGCAAACTTATTTTCAGAAAGTTTTTCCTTTATTTTATCAAGAA
>JACCDW011777071.1_pt1 | contig 16354 bp, 12 predicted proteins | sample 7449781 | NCBI WGS metagenome assembly JACCDW01 (sample SAMN15323449, study PRJNA562643) | freshwater metagenome | isolation source: river surface water | place: USA:Blue River Watershed | collected 2017-08-18
GACAAGCACGAGAGCCCGCACTTCGCCAACCTCTACGACATGACGCTCAAGTACGCCGACGTGCTGACCATCGAGGAGACGATGGCCCAGCTGCGCCAGGTGCCCGCCCGCGCACAGCCCCCCGGAGGCGCCCGGTGATGCGCGATCCCGGCTTCTACGACTACCTGCCCTACGACCGCAGACCGCAGATCCGCTGGCCGGGCGGCGCGCGCGTGGCCTTCTGGGTCGCCCCCAACCTGGAGTTCTACGAGCTCGCCCCGCCGAAGAACCCGTCCCGCGCCGCCTGGGCGCGACCCACGCCGGACGTGCTCAATTACAGCTACCGCGACTACGGCAACCGCGCCGGTTTCTGGCGCATGCTGGACAGCATGAAGCGCTGCGGCATGCGTGGCAGCGTCTCGCTGAACGTGGCCATGTGCGAGCACCACCCCGAGGTGATCCAGGCCGCCGCTGCCGAGGACTGGGAGTTCTACTCGCACGGCACCTACAACACCCGCTACCTCATGGGCATGAGCGAGGAGCAGGAGCGCGCCGTCATCCAGGACTCCATCGACACCATCCGCAAGCACACGGGCCAGAAGCTCGATGGCTGGCTGGCCCCCGCGCTCACCTACACCGACCGCACCATGGACCTGGTGGCGGAGATGGGCCTGACCTATGTGTGCGACCTCTTCCACGACGACCAGCCCGGGCCGGTGAAAGTGAAGAAGGGCAAGCTCACCAGCATCCCCTACTCGCTGGAGATGAACGACGTCATCGTCTACAACGTCAACCTCGTCTCGCCGCGCCGCTACGCCGACATCCTCAAGCGCCAGTTCGACCGCCTGTATGCCGAAGGCGAGAAGTCCGGCACCGTGATGTGCATCCCCCTGCACCCCTACCTGGTGGGTCAGCCCTACCGCCTGGCCGCCTTCGAGGAGGCGCTGTCGTACATCACCAGCCACGACAAGGTCTGGCTGGCGACTGGCCGCGAGATCGCCCACTACTTCAACGAGCACTACCACGACGCCTTCGCGGCTGCCGCCCAGCCCGTGGGGGAAGCACCATGAGCCTCGGACAAGAACACCTGGAATACCCGCTGCGCCGCTACGGCATGGACCAGGACCGGTATGACTGGTCTCCCCTGCCCTCGCGCAAGCCCGTCGCCTGGCCGGGCGGCGCGCGCGTGGCCCTGTGGGTCGTGCCCGCGCTGGAGTGGTTCCCGCTGGACATGAAGGGCCAGCCATTCAAGCCGCCGGGCGCCATGCAGACGGCCTACCCGGACCTGAGGCACTACACGCTGCGTGACTACGGCAACCGCGTGGGCATCCATCGCATCATGGACGCCCTGGGCCAGCGCGGCATCCCGGCCTCGGTGGCGGTGAATGCCGCCGTGGCGGTGCGCTATCCCTCGCTGCTCAAGGCCTGCGTGGACCGCGGGTGGGAAGTGATCGCCAACGGCCTGGACATGGACCACCTGCACCATGGCGGCCTGTCCGAGGCCGACGAGCGCGAGTGGATCGCCAAAAGCCTGCGGATCCTGCGCGATGCCTCCGGCCAGCCCGTGCGCGGCTGGCTGTCGCCCGCCAAGAGTGAATCGCACCACACCCCGGACCTGCTGGCCGAGGCAGGCGTGGACTACGTGTGCGACTGGGTCAACGACGACATGCCCTACGCCATGCGCACCCGCGCCGGCGGCCTGCATGCCATGCCGCACCCGGTGGACATCGACGACTACACCATCCTCGTGCAGAACCACCACACCGAGGACGACTTCCGCGACGCGCTGATCGACCAGTTCGACCTGCTGTATCGCGAGTCCTCGCCGGAGAACGGCCGGGTGATGGCGATCTCGCTGCACCCCTGGGTGATCGGACAGCCGTACCGGATCTCCGCGCTGGAGCAGGCGCTGGACCACATCATGCGGCACCGGGGCGTGTGGGCGGCCACCGGCAGCCAGATCCTGGACGCCTGGAAAGCCGCCCAGGCCTGAAGCACCGGGAACACACACCATGCCCGTCGTCACCGTCACGCTCCTGCCCGGGTACGGCCCGGCCTGCGAAGCCCGCCTGGTCCAGCGCCTGGCGCTGGCCACGCGCTCGGTCATCGCGGCCCAGGCCGCGGGCACCACCGTCTTCGTCCAGCACGCCGCCACCTACCTGCGGGACAACCGCGTGTTCACCGGCGGCGGCCCGGAGCAGCCCGACGCCAGCGCCCTGGTGCGCCAGTTCCTGGAGGCCATGCAGGCGCGGGACCTGGCGAAGGCGCGGGAGTTCCTCGCGCCCGGGTTCGTGATGAACTTTCCCGGCGCCGAACCCATGACGCAGCTGGAGCAGCTGGTGGACTGGGCCCGGGGCCGCTACCAGGGCGTGTCCAAGCAGTACGAGCGCTTCGAGGAGTGCTGGGGCGATGGCGTGACCACGGTGTTCTGCAGCGGCACCCTGCAGGGCATCTGGCTGGACGGCAGCCCCTTCGGCGGCATCCGCTTCATCGACCGCTTCGAGGTCGAGGCCGGCCAGCTGCGGCGCCAGGACGTGTGGAACGACCTGGGTGAGGTCAGGCCGCGCTGACCTGGGACAGCAGCCAGGACTTGAACAAATCCAGCCCGGGCCGCGCCTCCCCCTCTGGCCGAACCAGGTAGTACGCCCGCTGCCCGCGCAGCGGGCGGTTGCAGGCCACCACCAGCCGCCCGGACGCCAGTTCCTCCTGCACCAGCAGGGTGGGCATCAGCGCCACGCCCAGGCCCGCCTCCGCCGCCGAGGCCTGCATGGAGAAAAGCTCATAACGTGGCCCGCCCAGCGCGCCCTCGGCATCCACACCCTGCGCATCGAACCACTGCCGCCAGGCCTCCGGCCGGGTGGACTGCTGCAGCAGCGGCATCTGCGCCAGGGCCTGCGGCGACACCGCGCGCCCCCCTCGCAGCAGCGCCGGGCTGCACACCGGCACCACTTCCTCGTCCAGCAGCCAGTCCGCCTGCGTACCGGCCCATTGCCGCAATTGCGCGGGTGTGCCGGCGAACAGGGCCGCCTCCACCTGCAGGTCGCTGAAAAGGAAGGGGCGCGAGCGCGCCTCGATGTGCACCTGCAGCTGCGGGTGCAGGCGCGCAAGATGAGGCAGGCGGGGGATCAGCCACCGCGAGGCGAAGGTGGGCACGGAGACGATGGCGATGCGGTCCCCCTCCCCCTGCCGCCCCCGCAGGTCCAGCGTGTCGCGCTCCAGGCCGTCCAGCCGCTGGGCCACCTGGCGCGCATAGTCCGCGCCCGCGGGGGTCAGCACCATCCCGTGCTGCGTCCGCTTGAACAGCGGCACGCCCACCAGTTCCTCCAGCGCCGCGACCTGGCGCGACACGGCGCCCTGGGTCAGGGCCAGCTCCTGCGCGGCGCGGGTGTAGCTCTGGTGCCGGGCGGCGGCCTCGAAACACAGCAGGGCCTGGGTGGAAGGAAGGCGGCGGCGCATGGTGGGAACCCCTCAGACATGAGCTCACATCATATCTGCGTGCAAAAACATGGTTTGCAGGCCGGCGCAGGCGCGCCTAGCATTCAAACCATTCACTCCTGAACGAGGTCCTGCATGTCCAACACAGCCAAAGCCGCCTTCTCCTGGGCCGATCCCTTCCTCCTGGACGACCAGCTCACCGCCGACGAGCGCCAGGTCAGCGAGGCTGCCCGCTCCTACTGCCAGGAGCGCCTGCTGCCCCGCGTGCAGGACGCCTTCCGCCACGAGAAGACCGACGCCTCCATCTTCCGCGAGATGGGCGAGCTGGGCCTGCTGGGCGCCACCATTCCCGAGCAGTACGGCGGCGCCGGCCTGAACTACGTGTGCTACGGCCTGGTGGCCCGCGAGGTCGAGCGCGTGGACTCCGGCTACCGCTCGATGATGTCGGTGCAGTCCTCCCTGGTGATGGTCCCGATCAACGAGTTCGGCACCGAGGCGCAGAAGCAGAAGTACCTGCCCAAGCTGGCCTCCGGCGAGTGGATCGGCTGCTTCGGCCTGACCGAGCCGAACCACGGCTCCGACCCCGCTGGCATGCTCACGCGCGCCCGCAAGGTCGCCGGTGGCTTCAGCCTGTCGGGCAGCAAGATGTGGATCACCAACTCCCCCATCGCCGACGTGTTCGTGGTGTGGGCCAAGGACGATGAAGGCGCGATCCGCGGCTTCATCCTGGAAAAGGGCTGGAAGGGCCTGACCGCCCCCGCCGTGCACGGCAAGGTGGGCCTGCGCGCCTCCATCACCGGCGAGATCGTGATGGACGAGGTCTTTGTCCCGGAGGAGAACGCCTTCCCCGAGGTGCGCGGCCTCAAGGGCCCCTTCACCTGCCTGAACTCCGCCCGCTACGGCATCGCCTGGGGCGCCCTGGGCGCCGCCGAGGACTGCTTCCACCGCGCCCGCCAGTACGTGCTGGACCGCAAGCAGTTCGGCCGCCCGCTGGCCGCCAACCAGTTGATCCAGAAGAAGCTGGCCGACATGCTCACCGAGATCTCGCTGGGCCTGCAAGGCTGCCTGCGCCTGGGCCGCATGAAGGACGAGGGCACGGCCGCCGTGGAGATCACCTCCATCCTCAAGCGCAACTCCTGCGGCAAGGCGCTGGACATCGCCCGCATGGCGCGCGACATGATGGGCGGCAACGGCATCAGCGACGAGTTCGGCGTGGCCCGCCACCTGGTGAACCTGGAAGTGGTCAACACCTACGAGGGCACGCACGACATCCACGCCCTGATCCTGGGCCGCGCGATCACCGGCATCCAGGCCTTCTCCTGATGGACGCCGCCGCCCTGCCCCAGCCCCTGGCGGGCGTGAAGGTGCTGGACCTGTCGCGGGTGCTGGCAGGTCCCTGGGCCGGCCAGCTCCTGGCCGACTACGGCGCGCAGGTCCTGAAGGTGGAGCGGCCCGGCGCGGGCGACGACACCCGCGCCTGGGGACCGCCCTGGTGGGGCGAGGGCGATGACAAGGTCGCGGCCTACTTCCTGTGCGCCAACCGGGGCAAGCGATCGGTGGCCATCGACATCGCCAGCGCCGAGGGCGCGGCCACCGTGCGCGAGCTCGCGCGCGAGGCCGACGTGGTGATCGAGAACTACAAGGTGGGTCAGCTGGCCAAGTACGGCCTGGACGCTGCCAGCCTGCACGCCGTCAACCCCGGCCTGGTCTACTGCTCCATCACCGGTTACGGCCAGGACGGCCCCATGGCCCACAAGGCCGGCTACGACTTCGCCATCCAGGCGGAGGGCGGCCTCATGAGCATCACCGGCGAAAAAGGCGGCGAGCCGCAGAAGGTCGGCGTCGCGGTGGTGGACCTGATGACGGGCGTCTACGCCACCACGGCCATCCTCGCCGCGCTGCACGAGCGCGCGCGCACCGGCAAGGGCCGGGTCATCGACGCCGCGCTGTTCGACGTGCAGGTGGCCATGCTGGCCAACCAGGCGAGCAACCAGATCGTCGGCGGCATCACACCCACCCGCATGGGCAACGCGCACCCGAACATCGTCCCTTACCAGGTCTTCCCCACGAAGGACGGCCACATGGTGCTGGCGATCGGCAACGACGGGCAGTTCCAGCGGTTCTGCGAGGTGGCGGGCCATGCCGGCGTGGCGCACGACGAGCGCTTCGCCACCAACCCGGCACGGGTCAAGCACCGCGGCGAGCTGGTACCGGTCCTCACCGGCTGGGCGCTGGAGCGCACCACCGCCGAGTGGGTCGCCCTGCTGGAACACGCCGCCGTGCCCTGCTCGCCGATCCTGGACATCGCGCAGGTGATGGAGCACCCCCACGTCCATGCGCGAGGCATGCGCATCGATGCGGGAGACGGCGCGCCGCCGATGATCGCGACGCCGATGCGGTTCGACGGCCAGCGGCCTCGCGCCAGCCTGCCGCCGCCCGCGCTCGATGGCGCACGGCCTGTCTGGGATTGAAGAGGGCCGAAGTGGGCGCGGCGGGTCAGATGCTGCAAGGGCCGCCTCGCCGGCGGGTCAGAAGCGGTATGTCCCGCTGAACCACGCGCGCGGCGCGCGGTCCTGACCCTGGACCGACTCTGGTGCCGGCCCGCCAAGGCGCCAGGCCAGCGCGAGGTCCAAGCTCCAGGCACCATTCAGGTAGCGCACGCCCACGCCGGCGCCGGCCCGGCGCTTGTCCGCCACTGCGCCGGCCACGAGCTGTGGCTGCGCGTTGACCTGCACCTTGCCCTGATCATAGAAGGTGTACGGCGTGAAGGCACCCGCGGTGTAGCGCAGTTCGACCTGCGCGAGCCAGCCTTCGTCGCCCGCAGCCTCGCCGTTGGGGTACGCACGGACACCGTTGGCACCGCCCAGGCTCATGCCCTCGGCGCTGTCGAGGTTTCGGCTGGCTGCCTGCCCACTGGCACGGGCATGCAGCGAGAAGCCTTCGCCCAGCGGCTGCAGGTGGACCACATCCACGTTGTATTTGTTGAAACGGCCCTGGCGGATCGCATCGTTCTTGTCCAAGCGGCCTGCGGTACGCACCAACGAACCGAAGGTGATCCCGCCCAGGCTGTCACGCACGTCGAACTGCACCGATACCGGCACGCCTTGCAGCTTGTAGCGCTCAGTGTCCGCACCAAAGGCGCGGCTGTTGAACAGGGTCTTTTCCTGCCACGACAGGCTCACGGTCAGGTTGCCCTTACGGCTGCGGACCATCGGATAGCTCACGCCCGCCGAGGTGACTTCGGCAGTACCCTCGTTGCCCTCGAAGCCATGAGTCAATCGATAGCGGGTGCGCACACGGCTGGCGGTAACCCGCCAGCCGTCGATGCCCACGGGCGCGCCGTAGGCGACGCTGGCAAGCCACAGGCCATCAGCGGCGCGCACGCCGCCGACACTGAGTTCGTCGCCAAGCAGGAGCGAGCTCGTGAAGACCGCGCCGACACGCGCACGGGTCTGGCCACTGTAGTAATTGCCGTGGTTATCCAGTGCCGCGTATCCACCCTGGGTTGCACCGCGGGAGGCGTGAACCTGCAGGTCGCCGGAGCCGGTCTGCGTGCCGGGACGCACCAGCGGAAGGGTCTGCAGCCCGGGCAGGTCAGCCAGCAGCAGCGTCACACGCTCCAGCGCATCGCCCTCTATCACCGTGCCCGGGACCAAGGGCGCGAGGTAGGACTGTACGGATGCGGCCAGCGCCGCATCGGCACTGACAGCCTGCACCGCGCCATAGCGCCCTTCGAGCACATCGATGCGCAGGGTGCCGCCATCGAACTGCTGGGGCGGAATGAAGGCGCGAGCGAACGGATAGCCGCTGGCACGATAGAAGTCGGTCACCGCCTGGGCCAGGGCACGCAGGCCCGCCAGGTCATAGGATCGGCCGGCGACGAAGCCGGATGCCTCGGCGAGGACGGACGCGGACAGGACGGTCTGGCCCTTGAAGACCAGGGACTGAACGGCGACCTGTGCGCCACCAGGCAAGGTCAGGGCCGCTTCAGGCGGCTGAACCTTGACGGTTGGCCGGTCGATCGGCGCCGCGGGTGGGGTTTGCTGCAACTGTTGCAGGGTCTGGCCGGCGTCTGGTGCCTGTTGGGCATGAGCCAAGCAGGAAGCCAGGGCGAGGGCCACGGGCGTGGCGCGAAAGAGGAAATTGGAGCTCATGTTCCGAACGGAATGCGGGAGGGGAACCCTGCCAGCCAAGCCGGCAGGGTGAGAACGTGGTGAATCTCTTATTCAGGCGTCCTGATGCCGCCAGAGACGACGAGGATGCGCAGCGGAACCGCCTGGCTCATCGCCGCGGACAGTTGTGACGTCAACGCTGCATCGATGGCGGTGGGCGACGACGCTTCGGCTTCTCCCACGGTCACGAACTGCACCGAACCTGACGACGCAAGGGCGCCATCGGCGCGCGAGGGAGCCTGCGCCTGCATCGTCGCCTGGGCCGTGGTGGCGGCTGGCACGGGGGGCCGGATCGTCAACAGACCGTTGCGCGAGGTGACGGCATAGTTTGCGTTGGCCAGACGGCCGGCATCGATGGTGTAGGTGCCGACGCTCTCGCCGCTCTCGCGAACCAGGACGCCGGAGAGCCCGTCGTTGCCCACAAGGCTGCCGCCGGTGACCTGCCAGGCCAGAGCCGGGTCTGCGTCGCCGTAGCTCTTGCTCACGGATGCCGCGCTCACGGTGATGGGGCGAGGGGTGACGGTCAGGTTCGCGCCGGTGTAAGTGATACGGTAGTTGGCGTTCGACAGTTGATTGACGATGGCGTAGGTGCCTACCGGGCTGGTGGAGGTCGCTGCCGTGGCCAAAGCGCCGGACAGCGTGTCGCCAGCGCGCAGGCCCACCCCGGTGGCTTGCGCCTGTACCTGGTAAGTCAGCGTCGGGACGGCGTTACCGTAGACCTGGGTCAGCGCATTGGCGGTCACCGTCACGGGTCGGGCCGTCACGCTCCACGATACGGCACTGCCGGCCTCCAGGCTGTAGAGGGTATTGCCCAGTGCGATGCCCGAGCCATAGCTGATGCTGTAACTGCCCACCGCCGACGTCGCCGTCGGCGCGCCGCTCCACGACACGCTACCCGTCGGCGAGCCGTCGCTCACCTGCGAACCGCCGCTGGCCTGGTCGTAGATGGCGTAGGAGAAGGTCGGCACCTCGCCGTACACGCTGCTGCCGCCAATCAGCCGCAGATAGACCGTCGTGGGCGTGGCACCGCCACCGCCCGACGTGGCCGTGGACTGCGCCACCGTCGTGACGGTGGTCGGGCGGGAACTGAAGGCATACAACGCCTGGTCGGATGTGACGCCGCCCACCACGTTCACCCGGTTGGACGTATCCGAGAAGGTACCGTTGGTGCTTGAGGAGGAGGTATTGGCCGGCCGGCTGGCATTCCAGGCTTGGGCATTGCCCCATAGGTTCAGCACGCCCGCGCCACTCTTCTGGAAAGTGAACGCGCCGCCGCCGCTGCCAGTCGTTCCAACGATGGGTGCCTTGATGTCACTGTCCTGGCCCACATCCACAGTGAGCGTACCGTTGCGGATCAACAGCGTGTCACCCTCGAGCGACAGATACCCTTCCGTCTTGATCGACTTGTTCGATTCTGTCGAGGCGATGCCGTAGGCATCACCGCCTGAGCCCTTGTAGCCGGCGATCACGATGTTGCCGCTCTTTGCCACGAGGTTGGCGTTGGATTCAAGCAGCACGCCGATGCTGCCCACCGACCAGAAGACCTGGCCCTGGCCACCGTAGCCGGTGACGGTGATGTTGCCCGAACCACCTGTCGATAGCGCGCCGTTCTGGAGCCACACCCCCCAGTTGGATTGGTAGGTGTTCGAATCGCCCTTGCCACGCAGGACGATGTTGCCGCCACCCGTGGAGTTGCTGGCCGTCGTCGCCGTGCCAGCGCCGTCGCTGCTTGCATCGATGAGGGAGCCGGAAAAGACACCGACACCGGCCTTCTGGCCGTACTGGTTGGTGCCCGCCACGATCGCGTAATCAGAGGCGGCGGCATTGCCGCCGCCGATGGTCACATCACCGCCATAGGTGCGGATGGTGGATCGGCTGATGCCCACGTGACCGGCGGCGCCTCCACCCGCGCGCGCCGCCAGGACGAGGTTCAGCGCATGGCCGGCGGCGCCCGAGATGTCGGCGTTCACGAGGATGTTCCGGTCAGCCGCCAACGTCAGCGTCGACGTGCTGCCGCTGGTCTTGTAGATCGCGCTGTCGACCTTGATGTCGCCGGCGGTCCCCGATTCGTTCGCGGAGGTGCTGGGCGTGTTCGCGGCCGACGTCGAGATCGTCACATTGCCGGAATCAAGAGCCGTGCTGATGCTGGCCGCCAGTACGCCATCGATGGTGATGTCCACCGGGTCGATCAGCCATTGCCCCGCCGTGATCCGTGCCGCATCAGCCATCGCGAAATGTTTTCCCGAGGTCTCGACGAAGCCACCGGGTGCGTCAATACGACCGCCCACGTTGATCTGGCCGTCATGGGCGAACAGCACGATGGAGCCCGTCTCGCCCGTGGCCAGCGACTGGGCCTCGATCACGCCGGTCTGGTTGATCACGCTGCTGGTCAGCTCGCTGGCCGCCTGTGAGGTCAGCCAGATCGTGCCGCCGTCGGCGCGGATCGCGCCGCCGTTTGTAATCAGGGTCTCGAGGGCATCGTTATCGACGGACAGCTTGACGGGGCCGCCCAGGTCCAGCGTCACCTTCGATCCCGCACCCAGCAGGACATTGCCGCCATGCGCCGTCAGGCTCCCGTCGTTGATGATGCGGGCTGCCAGCAGCGCGATGGTGCCGCCTTGTCCGTTGGCGCCCTGCGCCCGGATCTGGCCTTGGTTCACGACCGAGGCGTCGCTCGCGCCTTGGAACGTGAGGCGCCCGGCCATGAAGTCCGAGGTGGCGATGGGCAGGGTCGATGCCACCAGGCCGCCGACGTTGACTTGCGCTGTGTTCGTGAACAGCACGCCGTTGGGGTTGATCAGGAATACCTGGCCGTTGGCGTTGATCGCGCCCTGGATCACGGAGACGTCAGCGCCCAGCACGCGGTTGAGGGCCACCGCGCTGGCGTCGGGCTGCACGAAGTTCACGGTGCGACCCGCGCCGACGTTGAAGCTTTGCCAATCGGTCACCATCCGGGCAGAAGACTGGATCACCGTCATCGTGGTACCGGCGGTGTTGATCGAGCCCGTGCCCGCGACCACGTTGCCGCCTGTGGGGAGGTCGCCCGCCAGGGCAATGGCCGACGCTCCTCCCGACAGGACGATGGCGGCGACGAGGGCGGCTCGCCCGCCCGCCTTGCGCCTGCGGCTGCCAGTCTCGGCGACGGCGATCCAGCAGCCTTGGACCCGGCTCCAGACCAGGCGATAAACGTGATTCAGTGAGGCTCTGAACATTTTGGAACTCTGGGAAAAAGGTGGCGATTGTTCATGGAACACGCGCGCAGGACCAGACATGCCATCCGACGATTTCCGACCAACTCCGACATCAGGATGAATGGCGTCGACACTCATGCACAATCGCTTGCCTCCCACGGTCTGTGCACCCGGTTCCTCCGTTCCCGATGTTGAAAATTCTCCTGCTGCTGGCTGCCTGGTCCTGGGCCGCCGGCGTCCATGCGTTCACCCTGTCGAACGATGTGGAGCGGCTGCCGCTGTCCTCGCAGGTGGAGGTGCTCGAGGACCCGTCGGGACACCTGACATTCGACCAGCTGCGAACGCCCGAGCAGGCGGGGCGCTTTCGTGCGCCCCCCAGCGACGGGGCCGACCTGAATCTCGGCCTGAGCGGCTCGGCGTTCTGGGTTCGCTGGACGCTGCAACGGACCGAGGATGCGGATGCAAAATGGCTGCTCGAAATTCCCTTCGCGCAGGTCAACGCGCTGGAACTGCATGCCCCCGGTTCCCCCGTCGTGCGTACCGGCAGCGACCTGCCACTGGCCAGCCGGCCGGTGCAGGACCGCTTCTTCGTCTTCCCCCTGTCGGTGGGTACCACGCCCGGCACCTACTACCTGCGTGTCGCCTCATCCAACCCGCTGACGGTGTCGCCGACGCTGTGGCATCCGCCAGCGTTCGAGCGCAAGACGCGCCTGACCCTCGTCGCCCAGGCGCTCTACTACGGTGGCTGGCTGGCGCTGCTGGTCTACAACCTGTTCTTCTTCATCACGTTGAAGGACTTTCGCTTCCTGTTGTACGTCGGCTATGCGTTGTTCATGGGCCTGGGGATGTTCGCGGGCAACGGCTTCGGCCGGCAGTACCTCTGGCCGGATGCCGCGGCCTTCGATGCGGTCGGACAGGTCGTCTTCTTCAGCCTTGCCGGCGCCTTGAGCCTGCTGCTGGCGCAGCGGTTTCTCCAGCAGAACAGGGTGTCGCCGTGGTTCGGCGCGATGGCCAAGGCCTGCGCATGCGCCTTCGTCGTCGCCGCGGCCCTGCTGCTGGCATCCGTGCGCTGGCCGCTGGCGCTGTCGGACCTGCTCACCTCGCTCATGCTGCTGTCGTGCCTGACAGGCATTGCCATCCTCGCCGCCAGCATCCAGTCCCTGTTGCGTGGCCAGCAATCGGCGCGGTTTTTTGTCCTGGCCTGGGGCATCCTGTGGCTCGGGGTGGTGGTTGCCAGTTTGCGTTCACTCGGGTGGGTGCCCACCCACACCCTCACGGCCTACGCGTTGCAGATCGCCTCCTCCGTCGAGATGGTCCTGCTGGCGCTTGCGCTGGGAGACGTGATCCGCATCGAGCGCAAGACGCATGCCGACGCGCAGCAGCAGCTGCTGGACTCTCAGGCTGAGATGCTGGTGCTGCGCAAGTCTTCGGAGGAACGCCTGGCGCGCCTGGTGAACGAGCGCACGGCGCAGCTGGAACTGGCGCTGGCGCATGAACAGGCCCTGGTGGTGCAATCGCGCCGCTTCGCATCCCTCGTGTCGCACGAATTTCGAAACCCCCTGGGCATCATCAGCAGCCAGCTGAGCCTGCTTCGCAAGGAGCATGCCGCTGGCCTGGACCGCACCGAGAAGCGCCTGTCCATCATGGGTGGCGCCACACGCCGGCTCACGCAGATCTTCGACAAGTGGCTGCAGAACGATCGGCAGCAGCGCTCGCAGCAGGCGCTGGCCGTGCGCGCCATCGACTTGGCCGCCTGGCTGGGCCACTTGCTCGAGGCCAACGGCTTCCACCTGCACACCCACGATGCGCGCTTGCATCTGGACCCGGGCCTCACGACCGTGCAGGCTGACGAACACCAACTGGAGATCGCGTTGTCCAACCTGCTGGAAAATGCATCGAAATTCTCCGCCCCCGGCACACGCATCACGGTGGCGACTCGTTCGAAACCGGGATTCATCGGTATCGCCGTCACGGACGAAGGGCCGGGCATCGCACCGCAGCACCAATCCGCGGTCTTCGAGGAATTCTTCCGGGTCTCGCCTGAAGGCACCGTTCGCGGCATGGGTCTTGGCCTGCCGATCGTGCGCCGGATCATCGAGGCGCACGGCGGCCACCTGGAACTGTGCAGCCCGCAGGGCCAGGGGTGTACCTTCTCGGCTTGGCTGCCGGACCCGTCCCCTGGAAGCGGCATCACAGGAGCGACCGCATGAAGCTGGCCGCACATCGGCGCGCCCGAGTCCTCGTGGTGGAGGATGAAGCCGAACTCCTGGACGCCATGGTCACCTACCTGAACATGGAAGGATTCATCGCCGATGGCGTTGCCAGCCTGGCGGCCGCCGGCCACTGGATGCGCACTCACGCCTTCGATGTGGTGGTGCTCGACCTGGGCCTGCCGGACGGAGATGGGCTCGCGTGGCTCGAATCCGAGGAGGCTGTACGGGACAAAGGCGTGGTGATCACCACCGCGCGCGGGGAAGATGCGGACCGCATCAGCGGCGTACGCGCTGGTGCCGACGTGTACCTGGTCAAGCCCGTGCTGATGGAGGAACTCACCCACCTGGTCGCCAACCTGGTCCGTCGCCTGCCTGCGCAGGCCAGTCGTCATTGGCAGATCAGCGCGGTGAATTGGGCCCTGAAATCGCCCGAGGGGGTATCCCTGCGGCTGACCCATTCCGAGTACCGGATCCTGTCCGAACTGTCACGAGCGCCGGGCACCCCCGTCCCCCGCCAGGACTTGGTGCGAGCGTTGGGAGAAGATCCGGAGACCTACGACCCGCGCCGCATGGAGATCCTGGTGCGACGCCTGCGCGCGAAGGCGCAGGCGGGCATGGGCTTGGCACTGCCCCTGGAGACCGTCCACCGCAGCGGCTACGCCTTCACGGCGCCGATCGGCATCGCCTGAGGGGGTCGGCGCACGGCCTCGCCGGCTGCGCGCGTGCGAACGCTACTTGTTGTGGCTCAGCGCGTTGCTCACCAGCTTCGACGTGATGTCCACGATCTGGATCATCCGGTCATACGGCATGCGCGTCGGCCCGATCACGCCCAGCGTGCCCACCACCTGCCCGTCCACCTCGTACGGTGCGCTCACCACGGACAGCTCCTCGAACGGCACCACCTGGCTCTCGCCACCGATGTAGATGCGCACGCCCTCGGCCTGGCTGGAGATGTCCAGCAGCCGCATCAGCTGCGTCTTCTGCTCGAACAGGTCGAAGGCCCGGCGCAGGTGCGACATGTCGCTGGAGAAATCGCTCACCGACAGCAGGTTGCGCTCGCCGGAGATCACCACCTCCTCCTGCGCCGCGTTCAGCGCCTCGGAGCTGGCCTCCACCGCCGTCTGCATCAGCTTGGCGATCTCGCCGCGCAGGCTGTCGACCTCGCCCTTGAGCCGCTCGCGCACCTGCTCGATGGCCATGCCCGCGTAGTTGGCGTTGAGGAAGTTGGACGCCTCCACCAGCTGCGCCTGGGTGTAGTCGGCCTCGGTGAAGACCACGCGGTTTTGCACATCGCCGTCGGGCGAGACGATGATCACCAGGTAGCGCTTCTCGGACAGGCGCAGGAATTCGATGTGGCGGAACACGGAGGTGCGCCGCGGCGCCATCACCACGCCCACGAAGTGCGACAGGTTGGACAGCAGGTGGGCGGCGTTGGCGATGACCTTCTGCGGCTGGTCGGGCGCCAGGTTGGCAGCCGTCATGTCGGACATGCCGCCCAGCGGCTCGCGCTGCACGGTCAGCATGGTGTCCACGAACAGGCGGTAGCCGCGCGCCGTGGGAATACGGCCGGCCGAGGTGTGCGGGCTGGCGATCAGCCCCAACTCCTCCAGGTCGGACATCACGTTGCGGATGGTGGCCGGCGACAGCTCCAGGCCCGAGGCCCGCGAGAGCGTGCGCGAGCCCACCGGCTGGCCATCGGCGATGTATCGCTCGACCAGGGCTTTCAACAACAACTTGGCGCGGTCATCGAGCATATTGGGGGGCCTCGGCGGGATTTTAATGATGTAATTTGTGAATGAGTTCCCAATTCCGCCACGTCGCGCTGATCGGAAAACACCCCAGCTCCGGACCTGCGAGCGGGGCGACGCGCGCGGCCCTGGAGGACATTGCCCACTTCCTGGCCAAGCAGGGCTGTGAAGTCGCCATCGAGCAGGATACCGCCCTGCACACCGGGCTGCAGGGCTTCCAGTCCCTGAACGTGCCCGCCATCGGCGCGCAGTGCGACCTGGGCCTCGTGGTCGGCGGCGACGGCACCATGCTGGGCATCGGCCGCCAGCTCGCCCCGTTCGACGTGCCCGTCATCGGCATCAACCAGGGCCGCCTGGGCTTCATCACCGACATCGGCCTGGGCGAGTGGCGGACCGTGCTGGCCCCCATGCTGCACGGCGAGTACGAGACCGACCGGCGCAGCCTCATGCATGCCCGCGTCGTCCGCGACGGCCGCTGCGTCTTCGACGCCCTGGCCCTCAACGACGTGGTCGTCAACCGCGGCGGCACCTCCGGCATGGTCGAACTGCGGGTGGAGGTGGACGGCCATTTCGTCGCCACCCAGCGCGCCGACGGCCTGATCGTCGCCTCGCCCACCGGCTCCACCGCCTACGCCCTGTCGGCCGGCGGCCCGCTGCTGCACCCGGCCAACCCGGGCTGGGTGCTGGTGCCCATCGCGCCGCACACGCTGTCCAACCGCCCCATCGTGCTGGCCGACGCCGGCGAGATCGCCATCGAGATCGTGGCCGGGCGCGACGCCAGCGCCAATTTCGACATGCAGTCCCTGGCCTCGCTGCTGCACGGCGACCGCATCACCGTGCGGCGCTCGCAGCACCAGGTGCGCTTCCTGCACCCGCGCGGCTGGAGCTACTTCGACACCCTGCGCAAGAAACTGCACTGGAACGAGGGAGGGTCATGAACACAGCGCCGAGCCTGGGGGCCCCATGCCCTTGAGACGCATCGCCCTGCGCGACTTCGTCATCGTCCGTGAGCTGGACCTGGACCTGTCGGCCGGCTTCTCCGTGCTGACCGGCGAGACCGGCGCGGGCAAGTCCATCCTCATCGACGCGCTGCAACTGGCGCTGGGCGCCCGCGCCGACGCCACTGCCGTGCGCGAGGGCGCCGCCCGCGCCGACATCACTGCCGAATTCGACCTGCCCGCCGGCCTCGCCGCCTGGCTGGAGGAAGCCGGCTTCGAGAATGGCGACATGCTGCTGTTGCGCCGCAGCATCGACGCGCAAGGCAAGAGCCGCGCCTGGGTCAATGGCAGCCCCGCCACGGCCACGCAGCTGCGCCAGGCCGCCGACTTCCTGGTCGACATCCACGGCCAGCACGCCTGGCAGAGCCTCACCCGCCCCGAGGCCGTGCGGGGCCTGCTCGACGCCTATGCCGGCGCCAGCACCCAGCGCCTGCTGGCCCTGTGGCAGGCTTGGCGCGCGGCGCAGAAGACCCTGGCCGAGGCCCGCACCGCGCAGGACACCCTGCAGCGCGAGCGCGAGCGCCTGGCCTGGCAGATTGGCGAAGTGGACAAGCTCAACCCCGGCACCGACGAGTGGCCCGAGCTCAACGCCAGCCACAGCCGCCTGGCCAACGGGCA
>JACCDW010707622.1_pt1 | contig 16343 bp, 9 predicted proteins | sample 7449781 | NCBI WGS metagenome assembly JACCDW01 (sample SAMN15323449, study PRJNA562643) | freshwater metagenome | isolation source: river surface water | place: USA:Blue River Watershed | collected 2017-08-18
AAAAAACGAAGTTTGTTTTGATAGACATCAATGGTAACACCACCGTCTAATGTTGTATTGGTTACCGGTTTATTTAGCAACATCTCACCGCCTTCGTCACCTGATTGGTATAATAGACTTAATTTGGAACCATCAAAAGTAATATTGGACTCTGCGACGATTCCACCACTTCCATCCGATGTTAGTATTTGGTCATTGAATCCTGGTACTATAGGTGATACTCCAGAAGTCCCAGTTGATCCAGAAGTCCCAGTTGAACCGCTCGACCCCGCACTACCCGCACTACCGGAAGTCCCAGAGGAACCTCTTGTCCCGCTCGACCCCGCACTACCTGCCGTTCCTGCTGAGCCACTTGACCCAGAAGTCCCACTCGACCCCGCACTACCCGCCGTTCCAGCTGAGCCACTCGACCCCGCACTCCCAGAAGTCCCGCTCGACCCCGCACTACCCGCCGTTCCACTACTACCGCTCGACCCCGCACTACCTGCCGTTCCTGCAGAGCCACTCGACCCCGCACTCCCAGAAGTCCCAGAGGAACCTCTTGTCCCACTCGATCCAGCACTACCTGCCGTTCCTGCTGAACCCGCACTCCCAGAAGTCCCACTCGATCCAGCACTACCCGCCGATCCACTACTACCGCTCGACCCCGCACTACCTGCCGTTCCAGCTGAGCCACTTGATCCAGAAGTCCCACTCGACCCCGCACTACCCGCCGTTCCAGTTGAGCCACTCGACCCAGAAGTACCGCTCGATCCAGCTGTTCCTGAACTTCCATTCGCACCCGTTGCACCATACAACATCGTAGACGTCCATCCACTACCATTCCATACGAGAGAGTCACCTATCGATTCCGAACCGTCCGAGATTACCATATTGGAGTGCTGGGTGGCGTTTAAGTGGTAATATTGTCCAGCCTGCCCACCTTGTATTCCAGTGAGGTCGTTGTGTGCCAATACGTTTGTTGCTTGGAAGACGTTTGTAAATGCAGATTCTGCAAGTCCTGAATAAGTTCCTACCTGTGTTATCACCCTTCCCAATAAGAAGGCGTGCGACTCAATCAACTCAGGAAGTGCAGGCTCTGTTGCTAATTGTGCCTCTGCGATTGACTCGTATTGGTCAGTTGAGTATACTTCGTAGAGGTGGTCGTTTATCTCTTGACCTCTGAAATACCAGTTTGTCAGGTAATACCCGGCGGACGCTGAGATTATGTCGATTCCGTTGTCATAATACGTGTTGTTGTATAAGTCGGCACCGGTCGAATACGTCCACGATCCGGAAACGTGGTAGTTCTTGAAGAATATGTCGTCTGCCGAGTTTATCGCCGCCAGTGATTGTTTGTTCGGTCCGTTCCAGGCGACCCCTGAAGATAACGTAACTATTCCAGTAGACGCACTAAGTCCTATCGAAAGACCACTTTCTCTTGCGAACCTCTGTGTGGCAATCAATCTACTATTCAGTTTGTTGGGTAGGCCAGCTCCTTGGTTTCCGTACTCGAGTACGTGTATGAAGTTGTTTGCTCTATATACGGTCAGGTATCTAGCAACGTCGCTATCGTTTATCGAACTCCCTGTGAGGTCTATGTCGTAAACCGGCGTACCGCCATTGTATTTTACAAAAATGTAGTTGGTCTCGTTGTTGGTGAGTGCTGGTATTGTACCTTGTCCGGATGTTCCACCTATTACCGAGTATGTTCCGACTATTCCTATGTAGTTGTCAGTAGGATATAGCGCCACTGTCACGTCTGGAAGCACAATCTGCCCATTTCCAGGATTTGACCAGTTTTCGGAGTTTAATATTACTCCAGATGAGTAGTTTACCGCGCTTATACCACTGGTTCCTGTGCTTCCTGCCGACCCACTACTGCCTGCCGACCCACTGCTTCCTGCCGACCCCGAAGAACCAGCAGACCCAGAAGTCCCACTCGACCCACTGCTACCCGCACTTCCTGATGAACCTGCCGAACCACTACTACCCGAAGTCCCTGCTGAACCACTACTACCCGATGTCCCCGCACTTCCAGAAGACCCTGAACTACCCGAAGTCCCTGCTGAACCACTACTACCCGAAGTTCCCGCGGAACCACTACTACCCGAAGTCCCTGCTGAACCACTACTACCCGAAGTCCCCGCACTTCCAGAAGTCCCTGAACTACCCGAAGTCCCACTCGACCCACTGCTACCAGAAGTCCCTGAACTACCCGAAGTCCCACTCGACCCACTGCTACCAGAAGTCCCTGAACTACCCGATGTCCCTGCCGACCCACTACTACCTGATGTCCCCGCACTTCCAGAAGACCCTGAACTGCCCGAAGTCCCTGCCGACCCACTACTGCCCGAAGTCCCACTCGACCCACTACTGCCTGATGTCCCTGCCGACCCACTACTGCCCGATGTCCCCGCACTTCCAGAAGTCCCACTCGACCCACTACTGCCTGATGTCCCTGACGACCCACTACTGCCCGAAGTTCCCGCACTTCCAGAAGTCCCACTCGACCCACTACTACCCGAAGTTCCCGCACTTCCAGAAGTCCCACTTGAACCTTCCGTTCCAGAAGTCCCACTCGACCCACTACTGCCCGATGTCCCTGCCGACCCACTACTACCCGAAGTTCCCGCGCTTCCAGAAGATCCAGTAGACCCACTACTGCCTGCCGAACCACTGGAACCATCCGAGCCAGAAGTCCCACTCGACCCACTGCTACCGGAAGTCCCAGAAGATCCAGCAGACCCACTCGACCCAGAAGTCCCTGATGAACCTGCCAATCCGGAAGTTCCACTCGACCCCAAAGACGATAACCAAGAATTTCCGTTGAATCTGTATATACTATCATCCGATGTGTTGTAATACAATTGACCTTCGTAAGTCCCCGTTGGCTCTGTGGAAGATGTGTGTATCCTTGTTCCGTATCCGTCTATTACTATTCCGTTTTCGTCGATTCGCATCGCATCAGGGAGATTTGTCCCATTGTTTATGTTGAAGTGCATATTCAGTGCACCCAAACTATACGTTACGTATCCAGTTCCCGCGTAATTCAACGCGTCGTTTGCCACTCCGAAATTTCCGTCACCTGCACCTATGGCGAATTGGCTGCCAGTTCCGAAGAACTTACCTACGTATTCGGGTGTTGGTGATGTTCCATATACGTAAGACCTACCAGTCACCTCGAGTGTACTTCCGTCGAAAGTTAGGTTAGATTCCGCGTTTGCCGCGTTTACGGTTCCGTCTGAAGTCAGAACTCTGTTGTCCGCTGTGTTAGATATTGTGTTGAATCCTGTGCCTGATGTACCTGTGGATCCTGATGACCCACTACTACCTGTAGAACCAGAAGATCCACTTGAACCTTCCGTTCCAGAAGTCCCTGTCGACCCAGAAGTCCCTGCCGACCCACTTTCGCCAGATGAGCCAGAAGTCCCTGCCGACCCAGAAGTCCCACTCGATCCATCTGCGCCAGTTGTTCCATCGAGATTTATTGTGAAGTCTGGACCATTTGGACTACCGTAAACATATTTTACGATTACGTACATATCGCCCGTATTTGGGTCGTAACTTTGTACTATTCCTTCTAGGTAGTTGTTCGCATCTTCTGCGGCTATTATCGATTGTCCTACGGAGTATGCAAGACCTGTGTCCAAAGACTCGAAAAAAACAACGTCATCTATGTTTGGGACAGGCATCGTATGTATTGTCTCTGTCTTGTATTTCTCAGATGTTCCAGATGTTCCTGTCGACCCAGAAGTCCCACTCGACCCAGAAACTCCAGTCGTCCCACTCGACCCCGAACTTCCTGTGCTACCAGACGATCCACTCGACCCAGAGTTGCCCGATGAACCAGAAGAACCAGAACTACCATCTGTTCCAGATGTTCCCGTGGAACCAGCCGTCCCACTCGACCCAGAAACTCCCGCCGTCCCACTCGACCCCGCTGTTCCTGTCGACCCGGAAACTCCGCTTGAACCACCTGAACCACTTGTACCCGAACTACCAGTGGAACCACTTCCGCCACCACCGATTCCCGATGTCCCCGATGATCCGCTTACTCCTGCTGAACCAATAAATAGTTCATTTCCGAATCCATCATAATACCTTCCCTGTATTATTTGTACGATTCGACCATACCCATCTGGTCCTAAATTGCGTATTTGGTATCTCGGATTCCTTGACAAAGTTTTTTCCTATTTTGTCTATATATTAAAATTCCACCGCTAGCAGTTATTAGACAGATATAAAAGACCAGCTTGTATCAGTGCGTCCGTTAATATTTTGTTTCCTGCCGCACCACTCATCGTGCCTGTTATGGTCACATTCCCAGAAACCGAAAGCTTCTCTGATGGAGATGCTGTTCCCACGCCCAGGTTTCCTGTGGAGGTGACCACCAGTGGTGTCGCGTCTGGGTTAGCACTATCTTCCACTACGAGGGCGTTCCCTGTACCTGTCTGTGTTATCCTGATGATGTCGTCGGTACTCGATGCTGATGCTATTATAGATGTGACGTTTATAGAGCTCGTCCAGTTCGCGTCTCCGCTTCCCGTCACATCGACCAACAATTTGTTGATTCCCTGTGTTCCGTCCTGCAGTCTCACCGAGTAGTTTTTTGCGGATCCACCACCATCCGCATAGAAATGACCGCCTATGTATGTGCTTGTCACAAATGGAGTATCGAGGAAGTATGCCTGACCATATACTGCGACATATGTTCCGTTCTGATCTCCTACGTTTGAGGCCCAAACTCCGTATCTACCAACACCTCCACCCGACGCAACCAATCCATCTCCAGTTGATGATGCCGCGTTTATTGCGGTCAGAGTACCACCGAAAACATCGAGTTTGTAGGACGTGTTAGGATTTGTGCCGATACCTACCGCACCACTGGTATTTATGACAAATTGTGTCGAGTCTGGATTTGTCGAATCCTCAACCACGAAGGCGTTACCTGTACCAACCTGCGTTATCCTTACCAAGTCCTGCGTAGACGAACCTGATGCGATTATGAGTGGTGTCGTGGTCGTGTTTGCGGTGGCTCTCAATGTGTTCCCGTCGAACGTGAGGTTGGATTCCACCGTTGCGTTAGGTGAAGAACCATCAAGGGTTATTATTCCGTTGTTGGTTGATCCCGTTAGAAGAAGAAGACCAGAAGTACCTGCACTACCAGCCGATCCCGACGTACCAGATGAACCTGAAGTTCCACTTGAACCCGAAGACCCACTGCTACCACTCGACCCCGAACTACCTGAACTACCCGAAGACCCATCGTTACCTGAAGTCCCGCTCGATCCACTGCTACCAGAAGTCCCGCTCGATCCAGCGTTACCACTACTGCCAGAAGAACCTGATGTACCTGCACTACCAGCCGACCCACTTGAACCCGAAGACCCACTCGTACCTGTGCTACCGGAAGCCCCCGAAGATCCAGCCGACCCTGAAGAACCATCCGTTCCAGAGACCCCACTGCTACCAGCCGACCCACTCGACCCTGATGTTCCAGATGAACCACTGAATCCAGAGCTACCACTACTACCAGCCGACCCACTCGACCCAGAGGATCCACTGAGTCCAGAGCTACCAGATATACCGGACGACCCACTAGATCCGCTTGACCCACTAGATCCGCTTGTCCCCGCTGAACCAGATGTACCATTCGACCCGGCGCTTCCTGTCGCACCGATTTGGGTGTACATCACCTGTTGTGCGGTTAGTATTATGGATGGAACCGCAGGCCTTAGTGGATTCGACTGCGTTCCTGTGGATTGTATCGATATGGAGGTGTCGCTGGATTCCCAATACATCTGGACGTAGTCGTTCGCGTTCAGTGTGAGCATGAAGTTCCACGATGCGATAGATGTTGCCTGTCCCGCTGCGTAGAACGAGGTGTTGGACTGCGTTATGTAGTCTCCGTTCCTTGCGAACCATATGTCTACTGCGTTGGCGTTGGAACTTGATTTGCTGAAAACGGTAGAGAACTGTATGTTGTAGGTCCCCTGGTGTTGGAAGGTCATCTTCGATCCGTCCACTATCGACACACCGTTCGCTTCGTACTGTGAGTTTATTGACATTACCATTGCCGTACTGGCTGTTGGGTTGGTCTGGGTGGTGGTGTCGTAGAATGAACCATAATAACCGAGTGCCCCGCCTGCCCCGTTGACTCCGGATGTTCCGCTTGTACCCGCTGAGCCACTTATACCGCTACTACCCGAGCTACCGGAAGTACCGTTGCTTCCACTTCCCGCAGACCCTGTCTGGTAGTATGTGTTTCCGTTCCCGTCGAGCACGACATACCTCGTCAGTCCCGAAGACGCGGTTATCCCTGTTATAGTTAGGGTGTTGGTGGTGGTCCTTCCCTGTCCTGAGACGCTGAACGTCACCCCGCCTATTCCGCTCTGGACCTCTATCACGTTGTCCGTTTCCGCGGCGGATCCCCTCTTGAAAGTCACCGCACCCAATGTGGAGTTCGTGACTATCTCTGGCGTTGACGAGTTCTCGTATGCCTGTTGGAGGGTTGTCGTCGATATGCCCCCGGATCCCCCGAGTATCTCCCCGAACTTTGAGACGAAGTTGAACCTCGCCTGTGCAGGGTCTGACAGGTTGCTTGCGCTCTTGTTCACGGAGAGTATCCCTATGAGTATGCCGTTGTCGCGGTTGTTCGGATACTCCACGAAGAGCTCCTCCTGCGTCGCCGTTATGGCCTCTGCCAGCGTTCCGTAGACGGTCTGTCCGTACTGTATCCTTACCAGTCCGGTGTTGAATAGGTATATCCTTTGGTTGGTCGATGATCCGTTTCCACCGCCTACCGCGGTCCTAACGCCCGCGTTGTCGTAGTACGCCGGGTCTATGAACGTCGTGTTCGAGAATGATCCGCCTATTCTCGTCCTGTACTGGAAAGTGGCCGGCGACTGTCCGCTTATCGAAACACTGTTCGGGTTGAGCTCGTTCGTCGTCCATCCGATTCCGTTACCCCATAGAGTTCCTGCGGATGTGTTCATTTCCAGGGTTGTGCTGTGTGCAGAAGGTATTACGCCCTGGTTAACTATCTTTATAGGCGTCCAGAGGTCCCTCAACGAGGACATCGGCGATACGTCGTAGTCGACCGTGTTGTTCACGTTTAGTATGGACTGTCTGTCCGGGTGCACAACCTTTCCAAGGAATATGTTCTCCCTTCTCTGCTGTGGTGTTGGGAACGTGGCCTGTAGTAGCAGCGACGATGAGGCGGTGAGTAGTACGAACGTGGAGTCCGACGTGTTCAGGAAAGGCGTCGTTATGCTCGAAGTTCCTGCGTAGGTTACGAGCTGCACCGACGGATTCGTCGCGTAGGTTCCGGTGTTCGAGACCACCCATCCTGATGCGCTGGCGACGGTGAACGTCGTTCCGCTCGTCCTTGTAAGTCCCGTGTAGTGGAACACACCGGTCGATATTGTGTTGCCCTCGAGTATGTTCCTCTGTATGTCGGTGAGAGACAGGTTTATGTCCTCGTTGTTTATCTCGACGTAGATCACGCCGTTCGCCGAGTTGTCGAGTACGTATCCTATCTGGTTGCTCCTCGAGCTGAAGCTGAGTAGGCTGGTCGACGAGACGTACGACCCTGCCGACGTGTCCGAAAGGTAGAGTATGTTCCCTATCTGGAAGGAGGTCAGGTCCACGTCGAACAGCTTGCCCCTGTTTATCACCAGTCCTTCCGCGCCGTTCGCTATTTCGTCCGCTACGAGTCCCACCACCTGCTGGTTGCCACCGCCGTTCGCTATGGCCTTGGTCACCTCCGGTACCATCTGCGCGCCGCTCATAGACGCGCTCTGTATCTTCACCGCCGTTCCCTTGCTGAGCGTCGCTCCTGTGTGGTTGATCACCCTCGTGTATAGCTGCCTTCCTATTAATATCTCCGTGTTCGTAGACGCGCTCGGGTAGTAGGCAAGTCCCTGCCTCTCGGAGTTGTAGTACATCCGTCCTGCCTTCAGTGTTGACGATGTCTGTCCTGTCTGGAAGTCCAGGTTCTTCACGTCCTGTATCTGCGTGTTGCTCAGCGATAGTATCGATCCATCGTAGGTGAGGTTGGTCTCGGCGTTCGCGCTGTTGGTCGCTCCTGTCGATGTAAGTATCCTGTTGTCTCCAGGGTTTGATATAGTGCTGAATCCAGTCCCTGAAGTTCCGGCAGATCCCGAAACACCGGATGAACCTGAAGTTCCGGTAGATCCCGAAACACCGGAGGAACCTGACGTTCCAGAAGATCCTGATGAACCCGATGAACCCGATGAACCTGAAGTTCCAGAAGAACCACTCTCACCTGAAGACCCCGAAGTTCCGGAAGAACCACTCTCACCTGAAGACCCGGATGAACCTGAAGTTCCGGAAGACCCCGAGCTACCATCCGTTCCAGAAGACCCACTACTACCGGAAGAACCTGAAGTTCCGGTCGAGCCTGACGATCCAGATGAACCTGAAGTTCCTGAAGATCCACTCTCGCCTGAACTACCCGAAGTTCCGGAAGAACCTGAAGTTCCTGAAGATCCACTCTCACCTGAACTACCTGAAGAACCACTTGATCCGGAAGTTCCAGATGTTCCAGAAGAACCATTTAACCCTGAAGTTCCGGAAGACCCTGAAGTTCCCGAGCTACCGGCCGATCCTGATCCACTTCCTCCTGTTTGATCAATCCAATGAGTATTGTAGTCTGTTCCGTCTATTTTCGCCAACACTTGACCAGATGTTCCTCCTATCGGAACACCATACCCACTAGTGCCTGCAGAACCACTCAATCCTGAAGAACCAGATGTCCCCGACGAACCATTTGAACCAGTTGCACCGATTGAACCAGTTGCACCGATTGAACCAGTCGCACCGATTGAACCAGTCGCACCTGTTATGTTCCTCGTCATCAAGTCCCAATTCGATGTGTCTGAATCCGGTGGTGTCGAGGACGAGCCTGATGTGCTGTTAGTATATATGTATGAGTTTCCGTTGTACGATACCATGTCGTAAAGGAAATAGTTCATCATCGGATTCCATTCCCCCATCCAATTGATGGAGAGTCCCTGTGGTCCTGTTGCTCCTTGTGGCCCGATAGGTCCCTGTGGTCCTATCGACGAGGTGCCTGCCCCTATGTCCAAGAGATTTCCGAATCCGTCATAATATAGGTCTGGCGTGCCGTGCACCACTTGCACTAAACGTCCGTAAGTAGATGACACGGTGGCACCGGTCAGGTTGTAGCTCATACCATATATATTACTTTACGGAGCTCCGGCCGAACATTTTATATATAGAAATATGCCGATAATACACTCAAACTTGCTCAACGCGGATCTGTCCTGGACGGACGCGGAGTACGCTGCTGGGAAGAAATACCTGAAATGGGAGGAGGTGACCCTCAATTGGGAGAACGTAGACCTCACCTGGGACGAGGTGTTCATCCTTCTGGAACTTCTGGAGATTAGGAAACGGGGAGGAGGAGGCGGAAGCCGCGGTGAGTACGAGAAGGGAAACCCATGGAGGCAGACCGCCAGGGACTTGGGCGAGGAGAAGACCAAGAAGGTCATAAAGCTATACTGCAGGGTCAGGGGTATAGAGTATGAGGAGGAGAGGAATCCGATAGAGGATATAAGGATAACAGTAAACGAATTCGATAGGTTCGTCAACGAAGCGTTGGTGAAAGTTGGGTTTGGAAAATAATATATAAAGCATGGAACAAGATAAAGACGTATTCAGATTTGAGGATTTCATCGACGTGGACAAGCTCGCCAAGATGAAGTCAGAGCTCCTGAAAGAAGGAGTTTTCACAGAAGATGTGGAAGAAGAGGACTATGAAGAGATAGATCTCTCGATGAATCCTTATTCTGCGCCTATCGAGGAAGAGGAGGAAGAGGAGGAAGTATTCCCTACCCCCGTAACTCCAGAGGAGGAAGAGGAAGAAGACGAAGAGGAAGGTCACACATATGAGTCCGCATCTGATGACGACGACCTCTACAAGCTATACAAGGACAAGGCAGAGGACTTCGTCTGCGACATCGCGATAGAGGGCGTAAGCCAGGCCGATACGGAAGTAAGGCTCATAGTGGAGTCGGACGATTGGACGCTTATGTTCAAGGGTGGTGTAAAGAACGGTAAGTGTGTTATACCTATGAAGAAGCTCAGCATCCTATCAGAGGGACAGAAGGGCACCATCAAGCTCGAGGTCAACGCAGATGGGACGCTCTTCACTCCATGGGAGGACGAGTTCGTCGTCAAGGCGAGCAAGAAGGTTACAGTGAAGGTAAACGAGTCCAAATCTTATAAAAAGTCGATCAAGAGCAACAAGCCAGGCGTCAGCGTCAAGGTCAGGAAATAAAAAAGGTGGGCTATTTGCCCACCTTTATGCTTATCAGTCCCTTTTCACGGATTTTTTCTATCACCATCTTCGCGGTTATCGACTTGGTGCACTCGAACTGCCTATCCGTCCCTTTGTGTAGCGGGCACCAGTTCCAGTCTCCAGCGTCGAGTCTATGGGAGTTGTAGCACCCCCCGCATTCCGCAGCGCTCCCTACCCTTACCACATCGTCTCCGTCGAATTCCGAGTATGGCTCGCTGAACCCCGATATCACGACAGTAGGGACGCCGAGCGTCCAGGCGAGCCAGCTGAGACCAGAACCCAGTCCGACGAACAGCTTCAGACCCCTTAGCACATCGATGAGCTCCCATATCCCGCCTGGCTCGAGCATCACTGATCCTTTCGGGTGGGCGTTGCCCATCCAGCCGTCGCCCTCGTGCGATATCACCATCGACTGCATGCCAATCGTCGAGAAGAAGTCAACCAGCTCGTCCCATCCGTCCGGGTTGTTCCAGTACTTGGCCTGTGCTGTGGAGTGGAATCCCAGTCCTATCCTATTGTAGTGTATTGGCGCTTTCTTCCTGACGATGTTCGCCCTCCTGTGCTTGAACTCTATCCCCAGGATGTCAGCGGCGGTCTCTCCGAGCGGTAGCTTCCTGAAGTCGCGCGGGTTTGTCGTCCAGTTGAAGTTTCCTTTCTCGTCGTAGAACCACCCTATTGAGTGCATCGCGTATATCCCATGGACTACCGTTCCTGGCTCGACCAGCTCTATCTCGGGATGTCCCTCTTTTAGGAGCTCGTTCCAGAAAGTCGAGCATACGACCTTCGCGCCCGTCTCCTTGGCGTATTGGACGACCTGCGGGAACCACGCCAGTGTGTCGCCGAGAGACCTCGACTCGAGGGTCACGAATACCCTCTTGTCCCTTGGGTCGTACCTTCTCTCGAATACCTTCCCATCGGACTTCCTCGTTATCTTGATGATCCACTTCTTCACGTACTTGACAACGCACCTTGACCAGTGCCCATTGCCCAGCGTGACCGTGTAGTGGACCATTCCCGTCGCCTCGTCCGTGAACACCGCATCGAACTCGTCCCCATAAGCGTTGGATATGCTCACGTATGGACCTTCTATGAAATTGCACTCTATTATAGGGTCTACCTTCCTAATCACGTCGTAGTTCATAGGGAGCTCGTGGTAGAGCCTGTTCTGCATCGGCGTCTCCAACGCCCCCCGTATAGTTTGATCTGCCAGAGAGTTGTCATCGTCAAAATAGAACGCCCTTCCGTCGTATTTCCCATCGTATGTCTCCAGGTTCCTCATCGCTATCCTGAGCCCATATGTCTCCGCCTCTATAAGCGAAAGGGGGTTAAGCTCGAACAGGGAAGGAAACACGAAGACGTCCGCGGCCTTGTAATAGTCATCCACGTTGTGTCTTTCTCCGTGCCAGATGCAGTTGTCCGGCTTGGCTGCCATCAGCGGCTCCCAATATGACCTGAAATTGTCAGCTTGGTTGCCAACGAAGTGGAACATGACATCCGGCATCCTTTTCGCTATCTCGAACAGCTGTGCTTGGTTCTTCCCTGGGGTGAACAGGCCTACGTGGAGTACGTGCTTGACGTTTGGGTCGAATCCCATCTTCGCCTTAGCAGCCTCCTTGTCGTAGTCCTTCCTTACCATAGGATATTCCCAGACGGAGCATATCTCTGTCCCGAAATGTCCTGCGAACTTCCTCCAGCTCCATCCGGATACGAGCACGAACCTGTCCGCGCCGTATCTCATCGACGCTGGATTTGTGTGCGACGAGTGCGTCGTGACCACGATTTTCCATTCCCTGTCATCTCTGTATATCTTCCTCAATATATCATCGGGCACGAAGGTCTCGGGCACTTCCTGGAAGTGTATGACGTCCGGGCGGATAGCCTCTATGTGCCTCATCGCCGCCTCCTTGTCTTCTCCAAGCGTCAGCAGGTTGTCGCCGATCATCTCGTGTATCTTGTTCCACTGGACGACCAGGACTCCGCCCGTTATGCTGTCCCACTCGATGCAGTGTATCTCGTACTCGCCTTTCAGGGACTCAATCTGCTTGCACAGGTATTGTGGCATCCCGCCCGTCGACAGGTGCGGGGCTATCATCAAAAGCTTCTTCATATGCGTTTATATGGCAGCCTTGGTGCGTTGTTTTTTTATATATAACCCTAATCGTGTCAAAAAAACAAACATAATATGGCAGAGTATAAGGAAAATATGGGAAAACTCATCACATTGAACGACAGCGAGAGCCAAGAGCTTCTCGACGAGATATTCGGGGACGAGATAGTCGTCGTCGAGGACGTGCAGGGATCCAAGATATGGGCGAACTGGAACGGCAAGGAATTCGTCATCAAGGCGAAGTCTCTCTCCAGCGAGCCGATAAACCTGGTGGACCTGGCGATGCAGAACTACTACAACCCCGCGGTCAACTACCTAAGCGGGCTGAGCGAAAGGGTAAAGTCCCTCCTCAACAGGAAATGGTGGTTCTGCTTCGAGTACTTCCCCGACAACCAGCCTGCTCAGATAGAATACGACAGGATGCCGAAGAATGGCCTCGTCTTGTCTGGGATACATAGAAAGGGAAAGTACGACTTCAACATCGACGAGCTCGACGAGTACGCCAGGCTGATGGACGTGGACATGATTCCTGTCATCTTCCAGGGAAGGCTGACCGAGAGGATGGTAGAGGCGATAAAGTACTTCCTCAACACCAGCGAGGACGATCTCGAGTACGTGTTCGGGGAGAAGAACTTCGCGTTCTTCTTCTATAAGATGCTCAACCCCGCTACCGAGAGCTCTTTCCTGATGGACGGAGACTTCCAGCGGAATATGGAGAAGCTGATTTTCAGGACCAAATCAGGGGAGAAGTCTTTCGAGCTTCTGAACCCGCTGTACATGAGGGTAAGCGACACCAATTCTACCGACTTTGTTGAGATATACACGCTCATACTCATAAACTTCATGAACTTCTGCCAATCAGTGTCCCTGTCTGATATAAAGATAAAGGGCGGTAAGAGGGACGAGGCCTACCTCGATCTTATGTGCAGGCTGTACAACCTCTATGTGGAAGAGGTGAAGGAAGACCTCCTTGGCTTCGAGTTCACGATACCGGAGTTCTTCGACAAGGACAAGTTCAAGATAAACTCTGAGCTGGTGCCGAGCAGGCAGACCAGGAAGCTCATCGCCGAGAGCGACAAGCTGGAGTACATATTCAAGGTAATCCTGGGTTCTTTCAGCAAGAAGAAGAAGAAGGCCATAGGCATATTCACCGACGGCACAGTCGAGCTCTTCAACAGGTACGTCGGCGACATCGCTGGTCGGATAGAGGAGCACCTCAACAGGATGAGCGAGGTGGAGCTCACGAGGGCAGGACTTCTCGACTTCGGTGACTTCTTCGAGATCCAGTACGACACCGACGCGGACGGGGAAGTCTATCCGGACGTTTACGACGAGATAGAGAAGGGCGCTGAAGAGAAGAAGAAAGGCAAGGGCGGGAAGCCGTCTTTCGGTGGCAAGATGCCTATAAAGTAATATGGAGATGAAGGAGATACACATCAATACGAGCACAAGGCCGCTCCGCGCCGAATGGACGCGCGAGATGGCCGTAGACCTCAATTCGATTTCGGGATACGACTTCGACAAGCACTTCGACGAGATATTCACAATGTCCAGGAGGAGGGTCGGAATCTCGAATCTCTTTCCTGAAGATAACCTCCAAGTGTTCGGGACGGTCCCGATATTTTAAATTTTCCCCTTCGGGGACAAAAAGAGTTCTTTATGCTTACAATGGAAGAAAGAGAGGTGTTCGAGATAAAGCGCGAATCCGGCGCCGAGATAAGGGAGAAGCTGGCCGCGAAGAAGAGCAGCCTCCAGTTCCTGCCAGCCAAGCTGGTTCACCTCTCGTCGAAGAAGACCTTCGAGCACGCGGGGAAGACCCTCAAGTCCGCCTATGCCATCGATCTGGCGCATAGCCTTATACTCAAGTACTATTTCAAGAAGGAGAACAAGTTCAGCCTGATGTCCACCATCCTGAAGGAGAAGTATGGGAGCAAGTACAACCACTATGTCGACTATCTGGTGAGCATCAGGGTCATCGAGATGGTCGCCAACTACTTCGCTGGCAGGAACGCAAGGGTCTACAAGATATGCCCAGACGTGCTCAAGGGCACGATAACCAGGTACGACAACCGCGACACCTCACTTCTAAAGAAGTACAGGAACAAGATATCCAGGGTAGAGGAGATCGGAATCGACGACTCTCCTATACTCCCTGAAGTGAAGGCGAAATTGGTTGACGACCTTTTCCACATCGGCGTTGACCTCGCGGCCGCCATATTCTACCTTGACAACCTTAAGGACGCGGGGGGCGACATATACAACAAGAACAGATATTCGGTCGAGTGCATCGACGACCGGCACATATTCTACCATTTCGACGAATATGGCAGGATGCACACCAACTTCACCATCCTCAAGTCCTTCATAAGGAAGGCATGCCTCAGGATAGGAGGAGAGCCGACGCACGAGATAGACATAAAGAACAGCCAGCCCCTCTTCCTTACCAAGATGATACAGGACTCAGGGAGCAAATGGGTCAAGCCAGACGAGCTTGAGCTCTTCAAGTACCTCACTATGAACGGGCTCTTCTACCAATACGCGATTGACGCGGCGGATCTCCCTGATAGGAAGGCGGCGAAGGACATGACCTATAAGGTCCTTTTCGGAAGGAATATGGGCAACAGCAAGGCGGACAAGGCCTTCTCGAAGCTTTTCCCGACCATACACAACTACATAAAGCTCTACAAGAAGGAGAAGGGAGACTACAGAGCCATGGCATACGAGCTCCAGAGGGCTGAATCAGATCTGATATTCAACAAGATAGTAAAGCGGATAATGTCCGATATGCCCGATGCGAGGATGGTTACCGTCCACGACAGCATCATAGTCCCGCATGGGATGAAGGATGAGATCGAGGCGATTTTCAATATGATACTCCAAGAAGAGATGAAAATGTTCTAAAAGCGCCTCTGATATTTTATATATAGCATATGAGCGGATTGGAACAGCCTAATGCATCTTACCTGATAATATCGGCGCAGAATATTGACAGCCTTATGTCGCTCCTTTATGCGAAGGAGTACAACGTTCTTCCCATAAAGGGATACTACGACGGGCAGTTCGAGGACTCCGTGATGGCATACAAGCAGTGCGACAACGACGACTTGAGGAGGGACGCCATCTTCATGCTCGATCAGTACGGCCAGGAGAGCGCCATCATAAAGTACCTCGGAGAGACCGACGCCAGGAAGATATTATGGACGGGAGAAGAAAGGCCGCTCGGAGTCGTCCTATACAACACAGACAGCGCCAACAAGTCATATCTCCACAACGGCATATCATTTTCGTTCGTCGAGAAGGCCAGATACAGAGTTCCCAAGAAGGAGGAAATAAAAGTCGGCATGGTTGTCGAGTATATGGCCAACAACAAGTGGCACGAGAAGAAGGTCAGGGACGTCGATACGGAATGGGAGAAGATGTTCAAGCTCCTCGCCAAATACGAGAAGATCAGGATAGCATACTGATGAGGCACATCAAGACATATGAGAGCTTCTATGTGGAAGATTCTATTGACAGAGGGACATTTGTCGCCATAGGAGGCTCGGAGAGCGAAAACACAATCAAACAATTAATAGACATCGTGGGCAGCGGCGCCGGCGTCTTGCTCATCACGACCGCCACCGCTTACAAAATGGACGCGGAAAGAAAGTACTTCGGAATTTTCGGCGGCATGTGTTGTAATGTCGATGTGGTGCACGCAGAGAATAGTTCTGAAATAGACTCCGATGATAACCTTAAGAAGCTGGAGGGCGCAGATTTGGTTTTCTTCTGCGGGGGCGACCAATCAAGAATAGGCAAGTGCCTTCCTGGAACGGATTTTCTGGTTCGTATGGAGGAGAAAATCAAGGAAGGCCTCGTCGTTGCGGGCACCTCCGCCGGTGCTATGGCATTTTCCGAAATGATGATATG